>Ga0307515_10016674_pt1 | contig 13434 bp, 16 predicted proteins | sample 17_EM_MG_FD_194513 | JGI IMG/M metagenome (GOLD analysis project Ga0307515, IMG submission 194513) | Populus trichocarpa ectomycorrhiza microbial communities from riparian zone in the Pacific Northwest, United States - 17_EM | ecosystem: Host-associated > Plants > Roots > Unclassified | place...
ACCTCACGTCATCAAACGACGCAAACTCGGCCGCTGGAATCAAGCACAAGCACGTCGGCGTCACCTGGGAAGACCTCGAGGTCTCAGGCATCGGTGGTGAACAAAACAAGGTTCGTAATTTCATAAGGCACCCCCCGCATTTTTGTCTCACGGTTTGTGTTCTTCAGATCTACGCCTCTACTTATGCAGGTAAAAGAGTTGGTCCATTTTATCCACCGCTTTCTTCTGACTTTCTGGGCAGACGCTCTCACAGAACTCGTTACCTTCCCCTTCGTGGTTCTTCGCAACGTGCTCCAACCGGTCCTCCCGAAGAGACTGCTAAAGGCGCCACCCGTTCGAAGAATTATTCACAGGTGGGTCCCCCACGTGGAGAATATTTTCTTTCCTTCTGATTTTCTTTCCAGGAACTCCGGGGTCCTGCGACCGGGCGAGATGGTCCTCGTGCTCGGTGCTCCGGGATCGGGATGCACCACCTTCCTCAAGGTCATCGCCAATGAGCGTGTCATGTACTTCAACGTGACTGGTGATGTTCGATACGCCGGTATCTCCCATTCGGAGATGCTCAAACACTACAATGGCGAAGTGGTTTACAACCAAGAAGGCAAGGATAACGCCATACCCCAACATCAATCACTCGCTGACCTGCCTGGAAGATGACACGCATATCCCCACATTAACGGTTGGACAGACCCTCGACTTTGCCCTCTCGACGAAAGCTCCAGGGTCCGGCGGTCGCCTTCCGGGTGTATCCAAGCAAGATTTCAGCGTTCAAGTTCGAGATCTCCTTTTACGGATGCTCAATATCTCCCACACCAAGTCCACTCTCGTCGGTGACGAGTTCGTTCCTGGTATTAGTGGTGGTGAGCGGAAACGGGTCTCTGTCGCCGAGATGATGGCAACCAGGGCTCGTGTCCAATCCTGGGACAACTCGACGCGTGGGCTCGACGCGAGTACTGCCCTGGATTTCGTCAAGGGTCTGAGGATCATGACGGATGTTCTCGGCCAGACCGCCTTCGTCAGCCTCTATCAAGCGGGAGAGAGTATCTACGATCTTTTCGACAAGGTCATCGTCCTCGATCACGGACGCCAGGTCTACTTCGGCCCACCCTCGGAAGCTCGAGCGTATTTCGAGGATCTCGGATTCAGATCTCTTCCTCGACAGAGTACACCTGATTACCTTGTCGGATGCACGGACCCCCATGGACGACAATTTGCCCCCGGAAGGTCATCCCCCAGTGTCCCTTCCACTCCAGAAGCTTTGGAGATGGCTTTCCAAGCGTCAAATCACTACAAGACGCTGATGAGCGATTTGGCCACATACAAGAAGGAACAGGAGGAGGAAGAGAAGGACCAGAAAGCGTTTCGGGCTGCCGTCATTGCGGACAAGAGGAAGGGAGCGGCGAAGAAGAGTCCTTATACCCTCGGATTTGCTGGACAGGTCAAGGCACTCACCGTTCGGCAGTTCCAAATGAGGCTCCAGGACAGGTTCCAGATCGTATCGAGCTACCTTCTCAACCTTTGGGTCGCATTCGTTACCGGGATCGTTTACCTTAACCTGCCACTGACAGGTGCTGGAGGATTCGTGCGAGCGACTCTCCTATTTGTTGGTCCTTTAATGGTGGTCTTCGATTCACAAGGAGAGGTCGGACTTATGATGGTTGGTCGAAGTATCCTGGACAAGCAGGTAAGCTGGAGAAAATCATCTTCGGAAATCGCGATTGTACTAATGCATACACATAGACAAGCTTCAGTATGTACCGACGAGCAGCCTACCCGATCGCCAACATGCTTGCAGATCTTCCGTTCTCGGCTACTCGGGTGTTTATCTACAACGTCGTGATCTACTTCATGACGCGTCTCGACCGGTCTGCCGGAGGCTTTTGGACCTACCACCTGATCGTTTACTTGACTTTCTTGGCGATGCAAGCGTTCTTCCGAGCGTTCGGTCTCATCTTCCGCGATTTCGACACGGCATTCAGGATTTCTGTCCTCTTCTCCATGCACATTTACCAGTACTCCGGTATCTGGGTGTCGTTTGCTGCGATGAAGCGATGGCTTTTCTGGATCGTGAGTTGCTTCGTTGTTCTCGATGATGATTTCCACGTGCCTTACGCTTCTCCCTCGCAGTACTACATTAACCCTCTTGCCTACGGTATGCGACAAAATTGCTCGTTCCGACTCCCCCAGTATGCTAAACATATTTCTCTCCAGGATGGGGCGCTCTGATGGACAACGAGTTCATGCGCATCACCCTGAGGTGTGATGGTGACTACGTCGTCCCGCGAAACCCTCCAGGCTTATCCAAGTACCCCGAAATCGTCGGCCCCAACCAGGCGTGCACTCTTTACGGCGCTACCCCTGGTCTGGACACGGTGGACGGGGCTTCTTACGTCTCCGCCGGATACTCTCTGAATGTCCACGATCTGTGGAGGCGAAACTTCATCGTTCTCGTCGGATGGTTCTTGTTCTACCAGATCGCTCAGGTCATTCTCATTGAGTATCTCAACGTGAGTTTGCTTGGTATTTCGGGTGTCTCGATGGAACCGATGCCGTTCGTTAGGGTTCATACGGACGAGCGGATGTCGCAATCTTCAGAAGGGAAAACCCAGAGACCAAGGCACTGAACAAGGCGCTCAAGGAACGACAGGATACCCGGGAGAAGGTCCACGACGTTAGCATCCCAACAGAGAAGAGGCTGTTTCCGGATCGTAAGACCTTTACTTGGGAGAAGGTCAATTACGTGGTTCCTGTACCTGGAGGCACCCGTCGTCTCCTGCACGATGTTTACGGGTACGTCAAACCTGGGACTTTGACCGCTTTGATGGGCGCGAGCGGTGCTGGGAAAACGACTGTTCTCGACGTCCTCGCCCAGAGGAAGAACATTGGTGTGATTACTGGTGACTTGCTCGTGGATGGGAAGCCACTTGGTCCTTCTTTTGCTCGTAATACCGCATATGGTGCGTCCTCCATTCGGGCCTGCAGTTGTTCCTCCGGAGGCTAATTGGTTATTGGAACTAGCTGAACAAATGGACGTTCACGAGGGCACCGCGACGGTTCGAGAAGCGATGCGATTCTCGGCATATTTGCGTCAACCCCGCGAAGTTCCCATACCCCAGAAGGACGCTGACGTGGAGGAGATCATCGAACTCCTCGAACTTCAATCACTCGCTGACGCTCTAGTCTCCAGCCTTAGAGTTGAAGCACGAAAGCGGCTGACGATCGGTGTTGAGCTCGCCAGCAAGCCAGAGTTGCTCCTGTTCCTGGATGAACCGACCTCGGGTCTCGATGGTCAGAGCGCGTGGAACATCGTTCGGTTCTTGAGGAAGTTGGCAGATCATGGACAGGCCATCTTGTGTACGATCCATCAACCTTCATCCCTCTTGTTTGAGAGCTTCGATAGGCTGCTTTTGTTGCAGAGAGGCGGCGAAACGGTTCGTGTCTCCCCTGGAACTGTCGCTTGGAACTTGATATTGATACTCCGCCGTCTTACAGGTCTACTTCGGTGACATCGGGGCCGATTCATCTGTTATCCGCGAATACTTCGCTCGTCACGGTGCGGTATGTTCAGACAACGTGAACCCAGCCGAGTACATGCTCGACGCGATTGGTGCCGGACTCGCTCCCCGAATTGGAGATCGGGATTGGGCGGAGCTGTGGTGCGAATCACAGGAATTCGAAGACACCCTCGACGAAATCGCGCGAATAAAGGCCGAGGCCCTCAAGCGGGGGAAGGGAGAGGGTAAGACCTCTTCCTCGAAAAAATTCGCGACGCCGTTTTGGTACCAATTGGGGGTCGTGACGAAGAGGTCATTTGTTGGGCTGTGGAGGTCGCCGAATTATGTGTATACGAGGGTTTTCATCCATGCAGTGATCTCGTTGGTGTTGTCCCTTTCGTACCTGCAACTGGGTCAGAGTATGAGGGATCTGCAGTATAGGCTTTTCTCGATGTGGGTGTCTGAATGGTTCTGCTCGTTTGATGCCGGGACGCTGACTTTGTTCACAGATGCTGGGTGTGTATCATCCCCGCCATCATCCAAGTCCAGCTCGTCCCTCTGTGGATCTTCAACCGACGTGAGTGGCCTCCGCTTCGACTCTTTCTCACTTCACCCTCCGTACTAACCCTCGACTCAACCCGATCAGGCACGTTCATCCGGGAATCCCACAGCCGACTCTACTCTCCCGAAGTGTTCGCCATCTCTCAGCTCCTGTCGGAGATCCCGAACTCGATCGTCTGTGCGGTCGTGTACTGGGCTTTGATGGTTTATCCAACTGGGTTTGGAGCTGGGTCCGCAGGACTCAAGGGGACAGGGTTCCAGTTACTCGTAGTTGTATTCACGGAATTCTTTGGTGTCACGCTCGCGCAGCTTTTTGGTGCTCTTGCTCCGTCGATCCAGGTACGACCTCTCTTTCTCTTACCTTGTCCCTTGGATCCGCGTGTCGCTGACCTGTGCTGTCTTTTACTTTTACTTGCAGATCGGGATGTTGTTCAACTCCACGATTGCCATTCCGCTCTTCGTTACTTCCGGCGTCGCCATTCCGTATCCTGATATCCAGGGTTGGTTACGAGTTTGGTTGTATGAGTTGAACCCTTGGGTGAGGATCACCAGTTCGATGCTCACCACCGAACTACAGTACGTCCCTTCCCCCCTCCTATTTCTTCCCTTCCAACGAAGTCCTAATCCACCTATCTCGCTCCTTCTCACAGCGGTCTCAAAATCACATGCAACCCTGAAGAATTCGCCGTCTTCAACCCACCCTCGAACGAGACATGCGCGACTTGGGCAAACGAGTTCGTTGGACACTTTGGCGGGTACTTGGATAACCCGACCGACTCCGCGCTCTGTCGGTACTGTCCCGTTGCGGTCGGGGATGAATACTACACCCCGTTGAATATGAGCTACGGGAACAGGTGGAGAGACGTTTGGTTGATTTTCGTCTTCTTTGGTATGTCGTCCTCCCGCTCCCCCTGGCACATGTCCGTGGTGGCTGACCGTACCATTTTCTCATCGCAGTTTTCAACGGTGCCTTGGTCGTCATCGCGTCTAGGTTCCTTCGTTACGCTAGACGGTGATCGGTAAACCGATGGCCCCTCTTGCTTACGATTTCGACAACGTTCACGATGTATCCTGCCCAACATACCTAGAACCAATCGTAGCTATAGAAGATAACCCACTGTATTTCAAGTAGCAATAGTTGATACCGGTACTTAGCATACCTCCCTTGCAATTATATAATCAGAACCAGACGAACACGCAGGTCATGTGAGTACAAACAACATTATGTGAAAAGTGAGAAGCGTTCTTCGTGAGTCGATTGGTTGGGGATAATAACCGTGGTGAACCCTCCTGGCGGTCACAGAGGTGGAGCGTAACCGATACGGTCAAACATTTCGTCGCGTCTCCGTCAACCCCCTCGTCTCACTCGCCGCCTTTGGCCATCGAAGCCAATCTCTCCCAGTCCGAGTCGCAGCTGCAGGATACGACACCACCAGCCTCGCCATCATCATCACCATCCTCGTCACCACTCATATCGACACCGTCTCTAAAATACACCATCGTAACATCCTCTTCGACAAGATCCTTCCAAACGGCCAAGAGTGCGGAATGGTCGGCCATCGGGGTATGCCTCCCGCAATCCATCTTCATATCGACCGACCGCAAGGGAATCCCAAAATTATTCTGCTTTCTGAGGAGCACGTCCAGATTCTCTAGCATATCCCGGCGTCGTAGAGAGAGGGGGGTTCGACTTGGATTTTGTCCCGGAATGAAACCGCGTCAGGACCTATGTGAAGGAAGGAGAGCGCCTCGGCCGGGACTCCGCAGAGTTTTATCCGCTCGAGAGGAGTGCAAGAGACGGGATCATTCAGGAAAATGGCGGCACAAAGCATCAACCCTGAGTCATCGCGACTCGCACCTTGCTCGACGTGGAGGGAGAACGTCTCCACGGTTTGAAGTTTTGAATGGCTCCCGCGGAAGAACTCCTCCAACAAAAAAAGGTAGGCACTGAGGCCATTCGTCGTGGGTCTGTAATAATACTTCTTGAGACTGAAAGCTCCCCCCGAGTTGTTCTGGGGGGCGGTGTGCCAGGGACCTTGGTCGCAGAATGGATTGTTGGCTGAGCCTTCTGAGATAGGGGTCAGTTCGGGTGAAGCGCGTGTACTCGTGCCCGGGAACTGACCGAGTACATCATGAAAGGCCGTATTCTTGCCTTTGGGTAATTCGACTCAAGTTGCCGAATCCACTCGCAAATCCCCCCTCTCCCTATATCTCCACAAGAAATTCCCGGGCTACAGCGGGATTCAGGTACACATCCGCCAGCTCGATCAATGTCTTGTACTACTATCCATGAGTGGAGAGGCGGCACGGAGCGTTGAGTCGATGGTCAACGTCCGGAGAAATTGTGAGTTGGGACTCAAGTGGGCACGGGAGGTCGGCGGAGGATACGTGATAAATGTGTTTCGAAAATGTGCCTCGGACGGGATAACCAGGATGCCTTGGATGAGAGACGGGGAGTAAGAGTAGTAAATGTTGCGGGTGACGGACCGATCGCACGCGTCTCCTTTCAGCGCTATCCTTCAGCGCTACGACCGTGAATACAATCCTCGTCGCCACATGGGTCTCTTTGCACGAGGCGTCTCACCCTTTTAAGAGTCTCCCTCACAACCTTCACGCCGCACGGTTCTTTCGTGACTATTTCAAGTCTCAACCATGAAAAACGAGTGCCAGCAACCCAAGGGGCGAGAGGGTGCCACTGAGGAATTGAACACAGCCATCAAGGCCACGAATCTCGCAGAGAGCCTCTCGGCCATCGCTCCAGCCAAGATTGCCTTTGGCTCCGTTGGCGTTCTTCTTACAGTAATCAAGGTGTGTTTCCTGCTCCTTCGTAACGATCTGCTCCGATCTCACCATAGCCAGGACTCAATGGTGGATGAACCGGATTGTGTCGAGCTTGGGCTATTCTGCACCGATATCTGCCGAGCGCTTGACCGAGGGACGAATGGAAAGCAACCGGACGAGCTCAGCCAGCCCATCTATGGTGCGATAAGCCAACTCTCGGTGTGAGTTGCGACACATATTTCGAACTGCCCATTATAATGCCTTCGATCGCAGGACCGTAGCAGATATCCAGATGAAACTCGCCAAGTGGGTTAAACGGAATGCGATATCTCGGCATTTCCAGGCGAAGAAAAATAAAAGGACGATCGCCGCTTGGAGGTTGGACCTCGAAGATATTCTTCAGGTCTTTAATGTGCGTCCTGTCGCTTGAATGATGACCGTTTCTAACCTCCCGCCCCTAGAAAGCACTCGTGACGACCACAGATGCAGCCATTCCAACCATTCATCATGATGCCACGGACACCCACACCATCCTTTCCGGCGTCCAGGATGACGTTGTGACCACCCCCGCCATTGTTTCCGACAGTCATCGTAAGGCATCGAAAAGGCCCGAGGACACGCACGGGCAGAGTCGGATGGTAAGCACTATTCGCATTTTACCTGCCGTCGGGTGACATTTATCCCTGCCCAGCCCCACGCCAGGTCAGCTATCTCGGCCGGAAATGAAACTGACATCTGACCTCTGTATCCAGTGCACCTGGAGAATCATCGGCTCCCTTGCTGGCGAGTACGCATGGAACCGTTTCCGACATTCGTCGGGACATCCGTGCCATGGCTTCCCAGCTCGAGCATAATACTACGAACACCCAGACTATGGTCTCCGAAATCCGTCGCACTTTTGTGAAAGGCCAAGAACCAAATGATAGTAGAGATCTATTGGTAAGTGGAACCCGTACTCTATCCATCATCGAATAACCGCTCACCGCGGCCTAGGCCCAAACGAGGTCAGGGATCTAAGCTACCGATGAACCAATCATCTCACACCCGAATCTAGCATACCCGGAGAATCTCCACCCCTTCCTCCAAGAACGTTCTTTGGACGTGACGAGCTGATCGAGAAGATAGTTGGCCTCACCGAGAAATTTACCCCGATCGCCCTCGTTGGTCCTGGCGGAATCGGCAAGACCTCTATCGCCCTGGCCGTCCTCCACCACGACCGGATCAGCCGGCGGTTTGGCCACGAACGTCGATTCGTCCGCTGTGACCAGTTCCCTGCCTCATCCGCACACCTCCTCCAGCGTCTCTCTGACGTCATCAGTGCAGGGGTTCAGAACCCCGAGGATCTAACTCCCCTACGGACATTCCTGTCCTCGAAGGAGATGGTGATTGTTCTTGACAATGCAGAATCCATTCTCGATCCGCAGGGAACGAACGCACGGGAGATTTACGCCATAGTGGGGGAGCTGAGTCGGTTCAGCAACATCTGCATTTGTATCACGTCTCGCATCTCCACTATTCCCCCTGGATACAAGCGCCTCAATGTGCCGACCCTATCCATGGATGCCGCACAGGACACGTTCTATCGCATCTACGACAGCGAAGCCGATCGGTCGAACACAGTAAACAGGATTCTCGAACAGCTCGACTTCCACCCACTTTCCATCGCTTTACTCGCCACGGCCGCACATCAGAACCAATGGGACACGAGGCGATTGAGCCGAGAATGGGAGCAACAGCGGACGGGTGTGCTGCAGACGCTGCATAACGAAAGCCTCGCTGCTACGATCGAGCTATCGCTTGCCTCCCCACTATTCCAAGAACTTGGCCCTGATGCCCGAGTGCTTCTCGGAGTTGTCGCATTTTTCCCACAGGGTGTTGACGAGAACAACCTTGAATGGTTGTTTCCCACCATCTCAAACCGAACCACCATCTTTGACAGGTTCTGCATCCTCTCCTTGACGCACCGAAGCAATGGGTTCATCACAATGCTTGCGCCGCTCCGAGACTATCTTTCTCCCAATGATCCGAAGACGTCCCCACCGCTCCTTGCGACCAAAGAACACTACTTCACACGGATGTCAGTCGATATGGATCCAAATGAGCCGGACTTCAAAGAAACGCAATGGATCATGTCAGAGGACGTAAATGTCGAGCACCTGCTCGATGTCTTCACGACGATCGACGCAAGCTCGGACGACATCTGGGATGCTTGCGCCAATTTCATGGAGCACCTCTATTGGCACAAGAAACGACTCACGATTCTGAAGCCGAAGATCGAAGGTCTCCCAGATGACCATCCTTCCAAACCAGAATGCTTGTTTCGGCTCGCACGGTTGTTTTACTCAGTTGGGAATCACGTGGAGCACAAGCGACTCCTTACCCATGCCTTGAATCTCTGGAGAAAGCAGGAAAATGACGAAAAGATCACTGCAACATTAATGGCGCTAGCTGATGTAAATCGGGTAATTTGGCTCCACAAGGAAGGGATACCACAGGTGAAAGAAGCTTTGGAGATTTGTGGACGGCTCAGTGACACAAACAAACAAGCATATTGTTTGATCACGCTTGCTTTCTTGCTTTGTTCAGACAATCAGCTCGACGCCGCAGAAGAATCCGCATTCTGCGCAATCAATCTTCTCCCGGAGAAAGGCCAACAATTTAAGGTCTGCGAATCTCACCGTGCTCTCGCCAATATATATCGATCGAAAGGTGATACCGAGAAGGCAATTCACCATTTCGAGGTAGCACTCGAAATTGCATCCCCTTTCAACTGGCACGAGCCCCTGTTTTCTCTTCATTACGAACTAGCGGACCTGCTTCGTCGTGAAGGCAGGTTCGACGACGCACACGCGCACATCGAAAGCGCCAAGTCGCACGCAGCCGGTAACGCCTACTTCCTGGGTCACGCGATGAAGTCGAAGGCTTGGGTTTGGTACCAACAAAGCAGACTTGAAGAGGCGAGGTCCGAAGCTCTGCGTGCAGCCGACGTTTACGAGAAGCTTGGGGCTGCGGAGGATCTGGGGAACTGTAGATGGCTCCTCCGGGATATAGAGAAGGAGCTGATCACTCCGGTTGCCTCTGGTAAATCACAAAAATATCGCTATTTCCTGCGCGTATTGACTCCTCACTCTAGGCTCGGGGAACCAGACGATAACATCGTAGAGCTCTTCAAGCTCACTTTCCCGTCGGTCGTCGAAGACTTGTATTCATGATAACAGAAGGCAACCTGGACGAAGTACACCGGTCTCCACCGCGAGCTCCCTCACTTCTTTCCCCCCCCTCTCTGGTATGTCCGTGGTGGCTGGCGTACTCTTTTCTCTCGTAGTTTTCGACGGTGCCTTTGTCGTCATCGTGTCCAGGTTCTTTCGTCACGCTAGATGGTGATCGCCAAACCAATGACCCCCCCATGCTTACGATCCCGATAACGTCCACGATGTATCCTTCCCAACGTATCTATGACCAATCGTAGCTAAGCCACTGTATCTCAAATAACTGTAGTTGATATCGTCCCCCAGCGCTTGATATACCTTCTCCGTAACAATATTAATATAATCCGACTCAGAATCAGACGAATGCAGGTCATAGAGTGCAAACAATATTATATGAAAAGCAAGAAGCGTTCATCTTGAGTCGTATCGACGAAGGAAACCCTCAGACAATGATTGTGAACCCTCCTGGCGGCCACGGAGGTGTAGTGTAACCGGTACGTATGCAGTCCAACCGTTCATCACGTCCCCGTCAGTCCCCTCGTCTCGCTCGTCGCCTTCGGCCATTTCCCCGAAGCCCAACTCTCCCAGTCCGAATCGCAGCTGCCAGATTCGGCACCACCAGCCTCACCAACATCATCATCGCCATCCTCCTCGTCCTCACTCACATCGACACTGCCTCTAAAATACTCCACCCTGACATCCTCTCCGACGAGATCCTTCCAGGCGGTCAAGAATGCGGAATGGTCGGCCATCGGGATAAGCCTCTCGCAGTTCACCTTCACATCGACCAACCGCGGGGGAACTCCCTCATCCTTCCGCTTTCTGAGGAGCACGGCTAGGCGTTCTAGCAAAAACTTGGGGGAGCGGAGAGGGGCAGTTTCGATTTGGATTTGTTGCAGGTTCGGAAACGGGGCCGTGCCGAAACCAAGGTGAAGGAACTTGAGGTGGAAGAATAACGCCTTGGCCGGGACTCCACGGAGTTTCATCTGCCCAGTGGAGGCGGTGCCAGAGACGGACCTCAAGAAGTGGATGGCGCAAAACATCAACTCTGCGTCACCTGGACTCATAACTTGCTCGATTTGGAGGGAAAACGCCTTCGGGGCCTGGAGTTTTGAGTGGCGCCCGCTGAATAAGTCCTTGAAAAAGCCAAAGCACATACACAACCCAATTGTAAGGGTTTCGCAATAATGGGCTTTGAGATTGAGAGATCTCCCGGAGTCGTTTTCCGCTTCAAACTCGATCGTATCGAATCTGATATAGAAGGAAACAGTGGAAATTTGGTTGAGGGGGTGAAAACATGGCGCCAGGGGTAAGTCGTAGACGGGATAAATCTTGTCGCCGGTGAGTGGCTGGATACAGAGAGATACGTTTGAGGATTGGGGATGAGTTAATGGAATAGAGCTTCTCGCTTAGCGACAAGAGGGCCGTGAGGGGAGGAATCCAGGCACTGCTCACACCGGTGTGGGGGCTCCGGGAGTACAAACGCTTTCCCAACAGTCGCGCTACCTTCCTAGCCACCTCAAGGCACTCTCCCTCTGGGTGTCCGGAGTTTGGGGCTTCGGTGGCCAACGAGAAGCCTAATTTTGTTATCCTCGAATGCGGAGAAATCTGAAGTCACGAAACTTGCATGCAGTAGAGGTTCGAGCGTGGGGTTAGCATCGCCTAGTCGCAGGGATGCTCGCCTCGGATTTCTTGTGTTTGAAAGCCGCGCCGCCCAGCTTTTCAGCTTGGAATCTTCAACGAGGTGGGAGGTGGGCACAAAGCCATACGCGTAACCTCTTCTCGGATGGATCGAGCTCCTCGTTCAAACGCTACAGCGAGTTCATCCACAGCAGGGCAGCACCTCAAGTTCACCTGGTCCGGCCGGTCGGCCAGTCTCTGGGCACCGGCCTCCGGTATTCTTTTGTTTTCACATAGCTTCAACGTTTGGTAGAGCTTCTCCAAAAACTCCGTTCCGTTTTCTATCGTGGTCTGGACGGTATTGGCAGGGGGACGGTAGAGGGCGGGTTGTGCAAAGAGATTCTGATGGCAATGAGTGATATTGTGGACCTCGCTCGTCTGGTGTGAATAAGGGATGTAGACTGTCGAATCGGCCGAAAAAAAGCAGAGAGGACGAGAGTTGGAGCTTGGAGGATTGGGGAGAGTGTCGTTGGTCCCGGCGATGTGACGCGTTAGACTCTGTAGTTCTGGAGGTCTGTGCCCGGGGGGACCCGGTGATTGAGAAGGGGACGGGCAGCGAATGGGTGTTTCGGAAATGCGCCTCCAACGTAAAACATCAAGTCGAAAGTAAGGGAGACTATGACGCGTCGACGTCCAGGTGAACCATTTCTTCAGCGCACGAGGCGGATATGACAGGATGAACGCCCGTCTCCATTAGGCTTCTGATTCTTCGTCACAGCCCGCTCCCCCACCGTTTCCTCGCAGCTACCTTGAGTTTCGACCATGGCTACCGAGTCCCGACGGCCAAAGGAGCGGGAGAATTTTGTCTCGTTAAACGCCACCATTGGAACCATGAATCTTGCGGAGAATATCTCGAGTATCACGCCAGCCAAGGCTGTTTTCGCCACCGTCAGCGTCGTTCTCGCGATGATCAAGGTATGTTTCCTCCCCTTCCTCAATGAGATATTCAAAGCTCACGCATAGTCAGGAATCGATGATTAACGCGCTAGACTACGTTGAGCTCAGGTTGTTCTGTTCTGATATCTGCAGAGCCCTCGACCGGGGAATTGATGGAAAGAAATTGGAAGACCTCAGCCTGTCGGTGTGCGATGCGATAAATCAGTTGACGACGTGAGTTGTACCGGCAGTATCATAGTTCCTGGTCCTTCTACTTATCATACCCTTGGTCCCAGGACCGCTGTGGAAATACAAAACAAGGTCATCAAGCAGAGCGGGCGCAATGCGGCCTCTCGACTTTTTCACGTCAGGAATGACAAGTAGACCATTGCTGCTTGGAAGCCTGAACTCAACAGGATCCTCGTCGTCTTCAATGTGTGTTCTGTCCGCTCCTGCTCGGATCTCGCTAACTGTCCTCTCTCCAGACCGAGCTGGCCTTGAACACTCACACCATCATCACCGATATGCATCAGAACATGTTAAAAATTCGTGAGGATGCTTATCTGTTGGTAAGCGACGCATGTGTTCTCCACCTTCACTGAATAAATACTGATAATCGCACAGGTTCAGGATAGGTCAGCGATATCGACTGCTGTGGGATCCGGCGTCTCATGTTTGTATCTAGCGCACCTGGGGAATCACCACCCGCACCGCCCAGGATCTTCTTTGGACGTGACGAGTTGATCGAGAAGGTCGTCGATTTCACAGAACGTCTCATACCAATCGCTCTGGCCGGTGCCGGCGGGACCGGCAAGACGTCTTCCACGACGGCC
>Ga0307515_10016675_pt1 | contig 13433 bp, 12 predicted proteins | sample 17_EM_MG_FD_194513 | JGI IMG/M metagenome (GOLD analysis project Ga0307515, IMG submission 194513) | Populus trichocarpa ectomycorrhiza microbial communities from riparian zone in the Pacific Northwest, United States - 17_EM | ecosystem: Host-associated > Plants > Roots > Unclassified | place...
GTCTTCATCCTGCCGCTCGAACTGGTTCGCGGCCGGTTCTTCCGCACGGCGCGCTTCATCGGCTCGCCGCACAGCAATCTCAATACCGGGCTTTTCGCCGCTGATTTCGATCCTCTCACCTGCGAACAGTTGGCCGCGGCGCTGATCGCCGATCTGTCGGCGAAACTGTCGCGTGTCGCCGATATCGTCACGCTGGAGAAAATGCCCTTCGACTGGCACGGGACCTGCCATCCCCTCGCCTCGCTCCCGGCGGTTCGTAACCAGAATTCGTCCTTCCAGCTGCCGCTTCTTGCAAGCTTCGAAGCGACGCTTGCCCAGATCAACGCCAAACGCCGGCGCAAGAAATTTCGTGTTTCGGAAAAGCGGCTGGAAGCGCTCGGAGGCTACGAACACGTTGTAGCCACAACACGCCGGGACCGGCGGCAGATCCTTGACCTCTTCTTCGAGCAGAAGGCCATCCGCTTCAAGGCGCTCGGTCTGCCCAACGTTTTCCAGGACAGGGAGACGCAGGCCTTCTTCCATGCACTGGCGGCCGTGGAGCCGACGGCGGAAGGTCAGCCGCTGGAACTCAACGCGATCCGTTTGCGCGGCGAACAGAACGGCCGCATCGTCGCCATCGCCGGGCTGTCGCGAAAGGGCGACCATGTCATCTGCCAGTTCGGATCGATCGACGAGGATATGGCCGCCGACGCCAGCCCGGGTGAACTGCTCTTCTATCTGATGATCCGCAAATGCAATGCCGAAGGGGTAACGTTGTTCGATTTCGGTATCGGCGATCAGGCCTACAAGCGCTCTTGGTGCACAGTCGAGACCGTCCAGCGCGATATCGTCCTGCCATTGACGCTGCGCGGACGTCTGGCGGCCGGGGCCCACCGCACGGCGGTCCGGATGAAGGTCTGGATCAAGAAGAACAGGAAGGCCTATGCCTTCCTCCAGCGCCTGCGCCAGCAACGGCAGACACCCGGCACAGCGGCCGCTCCGGATACCGACGGCGACTGAAGCAATCGTCGATCGTCACGCCGCGCGGCGGCCGGAATTTCCAGGCTGCGGATAGCCCGTTCCCGTCATCAGCACGATTTCACCGAAACCGGCCTCACCAAAGCCGGTGATCAGTTCGATGATTTCTTCATTACCGACTGCCGGAGCCGAGATGATGATCTGCGTATCCTTCGACCGCGTCACCTTGCGGATCGCATTGACATCGGCGGGGCCGCACTCGATCAGCACCGTATCATAGGCATTTGACAGGGCATCGATGATCATCTGCAGCCGTTCGATGCCGCGCATGGCAAGCACCGGATCGGCGTCGCCCTGCGGGATGATATGGGCGTCGGACAGACGGTCGGCATGGATCGTTTCGGTGAAGGGGACTTCGCCGACGAGCAGATTGGTGATGCCGGCAAGATCGGTCGACTGTGCCATCAGGCGTGTCGGGCAGGCCGAGCCGGTCAGGTCGATCAGGACAATCTTGCGTCCCTCCTCGGCAACCAGTCGCGTCAGCGCTACCGCGTTCACCGACCCGTCATCGCCGGCCGGCGATACGGATATCGCCACGCGAACATCGTCCTCGCAAAGATGGTCGGCGACGGATTCGATCGAAAAATCATCCTCTTCCGGCTCCACATCATCGAGCGCCGCAGCATCGGCAACGACGGGTTCGCGGGCGGCAACAGGTGCTGCCCGCACAGCCTCTGGCTGAGACACGACCTTCCGCGCTGGCGGCGCTTCCTGCACCTGCTCTTCTTCATAGGCCTGCTCTTCCCTCCGTCCCACCGGACGCAGGGCGCGGCCGCTGAACAATTCGGACAGCATGATGATGACGCAGCTGACAAGGAAGCTGGCAAAGGCGGCAACGATGGTGATCGGCAGCACCTTGGGGAAACTGACCTCGGTCGGCTCGACCGCCTGGGATATGATCCGGGCGTCGGCGGGTGCCGCATTTTCGCCGCTGCGCGAGGTCGCCTCGCGGTAGCGCGCCAGGTAGGTTTCGAGCAACTGCCGCTGCGCGGTCGCTTCCCGCTCCAGCGCCCGCAGGCCGACCTCGTCCTCGCCGGCCTTGGCGGATGTCGCCTTCAGCGTGTTGAGCTGGGCGACCAGCTGGCGCTCGCGCAACTGCGAGACATTCGCCTCGTTTTCCAGGCTGCCGAGGATCTTCTTCGTTTCACTGATGATCTGCGCGCGAATGCCCTGCAGCTGCGACTTCAATCCCTTCAGGCGCGGATGCCCGTCCAAAAGGGTGGTCGAAAGATCGGCGATCTGCCCCTGGATATTGGATTCGGTTTCCTTGAGACGCTGGATCATCGGCGAGGCGACGACATCGTTCAGCGTATCGACGGCCCGGCCGCTGGCAAGCGCCGTGCGGACGTTTTCGGCGCGCGCCTCGGCATTGGCCCGCTCGCCGCGCACACGGGCAAGCTCGGTGGAAATATCATTCAGCTGCTTGGTCGCAAACGTACCGCCGGTTTCACCGGTGAGCAGCAGGTCGGAAGACGACCGGTAATTGGCAACCTTCTCCTCGGCGTCGCGCACCTTTTCGCGCAGATTGGCGATCTCCGGCTCCAGCCAACGGCTGGCCTCCGAATTGGAATCGAGCTTGGCGCCGCTTTGCAGCGACTGGAAGACCTTGGCCATCGCATTGGGGATGGCGGCTGCCAGCTGCGGATCCTCCGAGGTGAATTGCATCGCAATCACCCGCGATTTCTCGACCTGATAGACCTGCAGCTTCTTTTCGAACTCCTTCAGAACGCGCTCTTCCGGCGGCAGATCGAGCGGGTTCTTCTTGATGCCCAGCATGACAAGCACGTCGGAGATCGCCGACGGGTTTGCCGTCGGGTCGAATTCCGGCAGTTCATAGAGCTTCATTTCACGGGCGACCTGCTTGATCAGGTCGGCCGAGCGCAGGACCTGTACCTGGCTGGAAATGCCGGACTCGTCGAACTGGCTGTCACCTGTCTGCGGCTGCCCCTGGTTTGCACCGCTGAATTCGGCCTGACGCGATTCGATCAGAATGCGGGCTTCCCCCTGGTATTCAGGGGACATGAGGTTCGCGCCGACAAAGGCGAGGCCCGCGAAAGCGACGGTCGCCATCAGCACCCTGCCCCGCCGGCGCCAGATGGCGCGGAAAAGCCCGCCGAGATCGATATCTACATCCTGATGACCGTCGTTGACGCTCGACATGCGCTTTACCTCGAACCTGCACAACTTCGCGTCACCGTAAACAAACATGGTAACGCAAGGGTTAATGAGGTGAAGAGCCCAGGAATGGCGTACGATGACGATTGTATGAAAGCACAAACATACCGCTCAACGCGAATTTCTTCGCCGCCTTTACCGGCTATTAACCCTAACGGATTGATAACATCAGGCCATGACATGGTTTCTGGAGCGCGAGAGCCCGATGACATCCGCACGATTGAAAACAGGCCCTGCCTTGGCCGCACTCTCTCTGTGCCTTGCAATTTCAGGGTGCAGCAGCTATCAGCCCGCCCCCAAGGCATTCCACGAGGCAACGATCCAGCCCTACCGGGTGGACAGCGGCGACAAGCTGCGCATCAGCGTCTTCGAGCAGGCGGGCCTGACTGGCAGCTACACGGTCGACCAGGCAGGCTACGTCGCCTTCCCGCTGATCGGTGCCGTGCCGTCGCGCGGACATACCCTGCCTGAAATGGAAAAGACGATCGCCAGCAAACTGCGTGAAGGTTACCTGCGCGATCCGGACGTGACGATCGAGGTCGATCGTTACCGCTCCGTCTTCATCATGGGTGAAGTCGGCCAGGCCGGGCAGTATTCCTATGTTCCAGGCATGACCGTGCAGAATGCCATCGCGGTTGCCGGCGGTTACTCGCCACGCGCCAATCAGGCAAATGTCGATGTCACCCGCAAGATCAACGGACGCATTCTGACCGGCCGCGTTTCCATCTCCGACCCGATCATGGCGGGCGACACCATCTACGTTCGCGAGCGGCTGTTCTGACAGCCATGCCGGATTCCCCGCCGCTGCGCATCATCCACTGTTTCAGGTCGCCCATCGGTGGAATTTTCCGCCATGTGCGCGATCTGGCCGAAGCGCATGCAAGGCAAGGCCACGAAGTCGGCATCGTCTGCGACAGCACCACGGGCGGCAGTTACGAAGACGCTCTTTTCGACGAGATAAGGCCGTTTCTGGCCCTCGGTCTCGTCCGCCTGCCGATCCGCCGGTCCATCGGTCCCACCGACCTGGCAGCCCTCTGGGGTAGTTACAAGGAAATCAGAAGTTTGCAGCCGGATATCCTGCACGGTCACGGCGCCAAGGGTGGCGTTCTGGCCCGGATCATCGGCTCAGCGTTGCGGGTGAACAGGTATTGCGTTGCCCGCCTTTATTCGCCGCATGGCGGCAGCCTGCACTACGACAGCAAGACACTAACCGGAAAAACGGTGTTCTTCCTCGAGCGCCTGCAGGAATATCTGACGGACGCGATCGTCTTCGTCTGCGATTTCGAACGCCGGACCTACGAGGCCAAGGTCGGCAAGCCGCGGCCCTATAGCGAATTGATCTACAACGGCATCGACGATCGCGATTTCGAAACCGTCTACGCCCGTCCGGATGCCGTGGACTTCCTCTATATCGGCATGCTGCGCGATCTGAAGGGCCCCGACCTGTTCATCGATGCCTTCGCGAGAACCGAACGGATCATCGGCAAACCCCTGTCGGCGATGATGATCGGCGACGGTCCGCAGCGGCAGGAATACGAGCAGATGATGCTGGAGCGCGGCCTTGGCCGCCGCATCGAAATGCTGCCCGCGATGAAGGCACGCGACGCCTTCGCCTTTACCCGCAATGTCGTGGTGCCCTCGCGCGCCGAGTCCATGCCCTATATCGTCCTCGAGGCGCTTGCCGCCCGCAAGCCGGTGATCGCTTCCAGGGTCGGCGGCATCCCGGAAGTTCTCGGCGCCGAAAGTGCCGCGCTCGCCACGCCGGACGACGCGCAGGCGCTCGCCGCCGTCATGACGGCGGCGATGACCGAGCCCGACTGGGCAGCCAAGGTGATGCCGGAAGCCGAAGCGTTCAAGGCGGCTTTCTCGACATCGACAATGGCCGGCAGCATCATGCGGCTCTACCGCCAGCTTGTGCCGAAACCGGTCGCCGGCTAGACCCTTGCGCCCAAGCTCTTAGGCGTTTCTTAGGGGCTTTCTGCTATCCCGAAGGGACACAACGGCCCGGGCGGGATATTATGAACCAGATCGACAATCCGGAAGCTTTCGACGCCGACGCATTGCGCAAGAAGATTTCCGAGATTCGGACCATTGCGCCCGGCGAGAAACGCGACAACGAACCGAAGCGCGAACTCAATCCGCTTGCGCGCCGCATTGCGTCCCAATTCCGCACCGATACCTATTCTCCGAACATGATCATCGGCCTGATGCGCCTGTTCGAATTCACCGCGCTGTTTGCCATCGGCTATGCCATCCACATGCTTTATATCGCGCCGCCGCTTGACGAGCTGCTCGGCTATTGCGGGCTGATTGCCGGCGGTTCGATGCTCACGGTGGCTTTCCTGCAGCTGTGCGACGGATATCAGGTTCCGACGTTGCGGTCTTCGGCGCGGGCCCTGCCCCGGTTGATCGGCTGCTGGACGCTGGCCTTCGCGTCCATGACGCTGGTGCTGTTTGTCCTCAAGATCGGCGGAACCTTTTCACGGCTCTCCTTCGGCGGCTGGTACGTGCTCGGCGCAATCTTCCTCGTCGCGGAGCGTGCCTTCATCGCCTTTTCAATCCGCCGCTGGGCACGCAACGGCATCATGGAGCGCCGGGCGGTCATCGTCGGCGGCGGCCAGCCGGCCAAGGATCTGATCCGTTCGCTCGAACAGCAGACCGACAACGATATCCGCATCTGCGGCATTTTCGACGACCGCGACGAGCGCCGCTCGCCCGGCATCATCGCCGGATACCCCAAGCTCGGCACGGTCGCCGAACTGGTGGATTTCGCCCGCCTCACCCGCATCGACATGCTGATCATCGCCTTGCCGCTTTCGGCGGAACAGCGCATCCTCGAGCTGTTGAAAAAGCTCTGGGTTTTGCCGGCCGACATCCGTCTTGCCGCCCATGCCAACAATCTGCGGTTCCGTCCGCGCAGCTATTCGCATGTCGGCCAGGTGCCGATGCTCGACATCTTCGACAAGCCGATCGCCGACTGGGATTCCGTCGCCAAGCGCATCTTCGACGTGTTCTTCAGCATCGTCGCGCTTGCCGTTCTCTGGCCGGTCTTCATCGGCGCTGCGATTGCCGTGAAGATCAGCTCGCCGGGGCCGATCATCTTCAAGCAGAAGCGCCACGGCTTCAACAACGAGACGATCGACGTCTACAAGTTCCGCTCGATGTACACCAACATGAGCGACCCGACGGCCCGCAATGCCGTCACCAAGGGCGATCCGCGCGTCACCCGCGTCGGCCGGTTTTTGCGCAAGTCCTCAATCGACGAACTGCCGCAGATCTTCAACGTGCTGAGAGGCCAGCTGTCTCTGGTCGGGCCGCGCCCGCATGCCGTGCTTGCCCAGACCGCAGACCGTACCTATTCCGACGTCGTCGAAGGCTATTTCGCCCGCCACCGCGTCAAGCCCGGCGTCACCGGCTGGGCGCAGATCAACGGCTGGCGCGGTGAGATCGACAATGACGAAAAGATCAGGTTCCGCACGGCGTTCGACCTCTACTACATCGAAAACTGGTCGCTGTGGCTGGACCTGAAAATCCTGTTCCTGACGCCGATCCGGCTTCTCAACACGGAAAACGCCTATTGAGCACGCTGAACGCCACGTCTGCCGCGGGTTTCCGCCCGCAGCTCGCCGCCGTGGCGATCCTCGGCTCGGCGATGGTGACGTTCGGCGTCTTCCTGTCGGGCTTCGTCATTGCCGAACCGGCCCCCTATGAGATCTTCATGGCGGCGCTCATAGGGCTCTGGGTTCTCTTCGGCCTGAAGATTTCGCGCTCCGTCGCGCCACTTTTGGCCCTGCTCATCCTGTTCATGACCGGCGGCCTGCTGTCGCTGACGGTCATGCGGGACCTTGCGGCCGGCCCGATGTACATGGCCGTGTCGGGATTCCTCTGCCTTTCCTCGGTGTTTTACGCAGCCATCATCGAAGCACGTCACGAGCGCTTAAAGCTGATCTTCGATGCCTGGGTTGCCGCCGGCGTCCTGACCTCCCTGCTCGGCATTCTCGGTTATTTCGGCGCCATACCGGGAGCGGAGAATTTTACGCTCTACGACCGCGCCAAGGGCGCGTTCCAGGACCCCAACGTCTTCGGTCCCTTCCTGGTCGCGCCTTCGATCTACCTCATGTACCGGTTGCTCACCGAGCGTATCACGACCGCGCCGCTAAGGGCGGTCGCCATCCTGATCATGGCGCTCGGGCTGTTCCTCTCCTTCTCGCGTGCGGCCTGGGCGCTCTATCTGTTCTGCGCCTGCGCGCTCGTCCTTATCATGCTGCTCAAGGAACGGACCGGCGCCTTCCGGCTGAAGATCCTCGTGCTGGCGCTCGCCGGTGCGCTGCTGATGGTCGCGGCTCTTGTCATCGCTCTGCAGATCCCGCAGGTCGCCGATCTCTTTTCCAACCGCACCCAGCTTGTCCAGGAATACGACGGCGGCCATCTCGGCCGCTTCGACCGCCACAAGATCGGCTTCCTGATGTCGATGGAAAAGCCGCTCGGCATCGGCCCGATGGTGTTCAGCACCCTGTTTCCCGAAGACGAGCACAATGTCTGGCTGAAATCGCTGACCTCCTACGGCTGGCTCGGTTTCGTCTCCTATGTCACGCTGATCCTCTGGACGGTGACGATGGGCTTCCGCTTCCTTTTGCTTGACCGGCCCTGGCAGCCCTATCTGATGATCTCGTGGATCGTCCTGATCGGCCACGCCGCCATCGGCAACGTCATCGACACCGACCACTGGCGGCATTTCTTCCTGCTGCTCGGCGTCATCTGGGGCTGCGGCGCCCTGGAATACCGTCATCGGCGCCAGGCTTCGGTCCCTCCCGCGCAACGCCGTTCGCCGGCGCCAACGCTGCGTTAACATCAACACTGTACATAAGGGGTACGGATCGGTTCCATGTCGGGACCGGCGGCGGATTGTCTTGAATGAACATCGACCCCTCCATCGCCGAAGTCGAAAGCGGCCTGCGCCTTCTCCAGGTTCTCGAGCCGAGCGGCGGCGGCTCCGGGCGGCATTTTCTCGATCTCTGCCGGGGCTTGAAGCAGCGCGGCCACCATGTCGAAGCGGTCTATTCGCCGATCCGGGCGGAAGACGCCTTTGTCCGCGAACTGAAGTCGATCGGCCTTCCCGCTGTCCACGCCGTCGCCATGAAACGGTCTCCCGGCCTGTCCGACATTGCTGCCTTTCGGGCGCTGCGGCGCATCATCAACACCAGTATTCCCTTTGACATCGTCCACGGCCACAGCTCGAAGGCCGGCGCGCTCACCCGCCTGCGCCTGCCCGGCCGCCACGCGCCGCGCGTCTACACCCCGCATGCTTTCCGCACCATGGACCCGACGCTCGGCAAGGCCGGACGGCTGATCTTCGGCAGCATCGAGACCATCCTTGCCCAATTGTTCACCGACCACCTGATCTGCGTTTCCGACGACGAGCATGCCCATGCCCGGTCGCTCGGCATGCCGGCGCGAAAACTCTCCGTCATCGTCAACGGCGTGGCGCCGCCGCCGCTTGACATGGCAAAGACGGTGCGTGCCAGCTTCGGCATTTCCGACGATGCCTTCGTCTTCGGCTTTGTCGGCCGGCTGTCCCACCAGAAGGCGCCTGAACGGCTGATCGAGGCTTTCCGCAACGCCGCGTCGCGGCTGCCGGAGGCGCAACTGATCATGGTCGGCTCCGGCCAACTCGAGCCGGACGTCCGCGCGGCCATCGCCGAGAGCGGCCTGCAGAAGCGCATTCGCCTGACCTCGGCCTTCACCGGCCCGCAGGCCGTTCCCGCTTTCGACGTACTGGTCATGCCCAGCCGCTACGAGGCGATGTCCTATGTGATGCTGGAGGCGGCGGCCGCGGGAAAGCCGATCGTCTCGACCGATGTCGGCGGCGCAACCATGGCTATCGACAGGGACAAAAGCGGCCTGATCGTTCCAAACGACGGCGATACCGCCAAGCTCGCCAATGCCATGATCGAAAGCGCCGACCCCGAGCGTCATCGCCGGATGACGGCGGCGGCGCAGGCGCGAATGGCGAATTTCTCGATGGGACAGATGATCGACAAGACCGAAGCGGTATACCGGCGGCTTGTCGCCACGCGGTGACCTGCCGGATCTTTTGGCAGGCCTGGCGGGAAAGCACCACCAGCACTTCATTATGCGGAAATTCAGAACGACCTGATGCCATCGGGAATGCCGGGTGGCGGCGCAATCACCCCTGCGCGCACCAGCCCTGTTTGCCGTCCGCCCGGCGCCGGGCGAGCCCCTCGGAAACCAGCATGTCGCCGATCGACCGCCCCTGCCCGACCGTCACTGTCGCATCCTGACCGGAGGCGCCCACCAGCTGAACATCGCCGGCATTGAGGATTTCCCAGAGCCGCTTTTTCGCCAGCGAGCCGAGCTTGCGCTCGTTGTCGCACTTGGCCTGCTTGATTCTCGGCGGCTGGATGTCGGCGATCTGGATTTTACGCCGCCCGTACCAGAACGTGCCGCCATCGACGACACAGTTCTCCAGCGTCTCGGTGCAGAAATAGAAGGCGCCCGGCTTGCCGCCGACAGCCGCCTGCTCACCAACAGCCCTCTGCTCGCCAATGGGCTTCAGCGCGCCAACGTCCACGGCCGCCTGCTCGATGGGCCGCACCGCCGGCATCGCCAGCGCAGGCTTTGCGACTGGCTGTGTTTTCTCGACACGTTTTTCGGGAGCCGACTGTTTTTCCACAGGCCGCGGCTTGGCGATCGACGCCGTATAGAAGGGTGCCGTCAGCGGCATGATCTCGGCGCGATGATCATAGGCAACGGCAGCACCGACCGACAGGATACCGGCCAGATACCAGGGCCACATGCTGCCCTTCGATTGCTTCCGGCTCGCCCGCCGCTTCTGGCCTTTTCTCACCGCTGTCTTCGCCATGGTCTGGATCCCTGATTCGCCACCGCATTATCGGGGCAAGGGATTGCCGAAAACTTTAAGTCCGGGAAAATTCAGCGCTGCGGATGCAATTACGGCACTTGCGGCATCGGTGAAAAACCTCCCCGCTTTTTCCGCCGATTTCTCGCCTTTTCCAAAATCAGGGCTTGCGCCCCGAGTCCTGATTATATACGGCTCTTTTCGGTTCGGAGTGTAGCGCAGCCCGGTAGCGCACTTGACTGGGGGTCAAGGGGTCGTGGGTTCGAATCCCGCCACTCCGACCATTTTTCACCTTGAAGTCCCTGTCATATCAAACCGCCGCGTATCGCGGCGTTTGTATTTCAATGCACCGAGACATCGGTCTCCGGCTCGTCCAGGAAAGACTGGATGCCGTCGCGCTCGACAGTCGCCAGAAACTCCTCGAAGGCTTCCTTGTCCGTGGCAAAGGGCTCCTCCCAGACGGTCAGGCCCTCCTCCTGGTCGATCACTTCCAGCGTCCAGCCATCGGTGCTGCCTTCCGTGCGGAAGATATCGACGAGTACGGTGACGCCGTCATCGGTGAATTCGCCGGCGAAATCGGAATGTTCGAGCTTCTGCTTCTTCGTCATGGTTATCAGGCCTGTTTCGTGTTGGTCAGAGTGGCGGTGGCGGTGAGCCGGCCCCTGGAGCGTTCGCGGGTCGTACTGCCTTCCAGCCGTTTTGCCGCTTCCTTGATTTCGAGCGGCGTGAACAGAGTGCGGTATTCCGGCCGCGTCATCGCTGCCTCCATAGACAGTTCCGTCTTCTTCGCCTCGACCAGGCGTTCGAGACCAGTCGTGCCGGGCTTGAACACCAGTTCCTTCGCAGCCTCGACGCCGCCCTTCAGGATGACGAGACGGCGAAACAGTACCGGCCGGAAGCCGAATCGCGCGCAGTGATCATACAGGGCGAGCATTTCGCCGTGAAACCTCGCCGAAAGGGTCTTGGTCATGTGGCTGTTTTCTTCATCGGGCTTTTCTTCATTCGGGCGACGGACAGATGGGGATGCCGGGCGCCTGCGCCAAGGCCTCAAGATGGCTTGTCACTCCTGCACCGGGATCTCCGCTTCGGCGGCGGCGGCCAGAAACGCTTTGCGGGCATCTTCCGCCGGCCTCTTGCCCTCGACGACCTGGGCGCAGATATCGAGCGCGCGGTCCAGCGCCGGCGCGTCTTCCAGCGGCCAGTCCTCGATCATCGCCCAGGATGCCTCGGTGGTGTTGGAGATCGTCACATATTTGCCCGGCCCCTCCAGGGCAAGCGTCACGCTTTTCGTCCAGGACTGTTCCATGCGTTTTTGCCTTGCTCGGAATTCGATCCGGGTTGTTACCATGAACGTGGATGGCGGCACGACAGGAAAGCGGAATAAACCGGCCGGATTGTTTCTCGTGTCAGCGTACCTGATCGAGCAGGCGCTTGCATTCGAGGAGGTCATAGAGCGCCTCCTGCAGCAACGCCCGGTCCTCCTTGCCGACGGACGTCTTGCCGACCGAAATTTCCGGCGCCTCGTCGTTCCCTCCGACGAAGGAGAAGAACCGGCGGCTGGCCGGCGCCTTGGCGCGGCCGACGATCTGGTCTTCCTCCGGATTGCCGAGCTTCGGCTGTACCTGTTCCTCGATATTGGCGGCCGCCAGCGCCTCGACGGTTGCCAGATCGCCGCTGGCGATCGCCGCGACGAACTTGTTGCCGTTCATCTTCAAAAGTTTCTGCACGCCCTTGATCGTGTAGCCGTGGTCATAGAGCAGATGGCGAATGCCCTTGAGCAGATCGACGTCTTCCGGCCGGTAGTAGCGCCGGCCGCCGCCGCGCTTCATCGGCTTGATCTGCAGAAAGCGCGTCTCCCAGAATCGGAGGACGTGCTGCGGCAGGTCGAGATCGTCGGCCACTTCACTGATGGTGCGAAACGCATCCGGGCTCTTGTCCATGTCTTCCCCCATTTCGCGTCGAACACGTCCGGCTCTGTATCGCGTGAGCATTGCCACACGCCGTTGTTGCCGTGAATGCGAATGATTACACGAATCATGCGCATTTCAACGGCTTATGCAGGTGTTTTCAACCACTTTAATGATGGAAGGCGTCGTTACGGGGCCGGCGACTGCGGTTTCAGCTTGGCCTTGCGCGACAGATGCGCCTTGAGAACGCGCTGCTTCAGCACGTTGGAGGCCTTGAACGTCATGACGCGGCGCGGAGAAATCGGCACTTCCTCGCCGGTTTTCGGGTTGCGGCCGATGCGCTCGTTCTTGTCGCGCACCTGGAACGTCGCGAAGGAGGACAGCTTGACGCTTTCGCCACGCACGATTGCGTTGCAGATTTCATCGATCACAGTCTCGACCAGTTCGGCCGATTCCGTTCGGGAAAGACCGACCTTGCGAAAAACCGATTCGGCCAGGTCTGCTCGTGTCACCGTTTTTCCGCTCATCTTCCCCCACCGATTTTCTTGAAATATCGATTAGCCCGGAAAGAGTATTGCCCTTGTCCATTCCGGTCAAGCGTCTGCGCCATATCACATATTTTTACCAGCGCAGCAGCACCGAACCCCAGGTGAAGCCACCGCCCATGGCCTCAAGCAGGACGAGATCGCCCTTCTTGATGCGCCCGTCGGACGCCGCGACATTGAGCGCCAGCGGAATGGAGGCAGCCGAGGTGTTGCCGTGAAGATCGACGGTCACCACAACCTTTTCGAGCGGGATGCCGAGCTTCTTCGCCGAACCGTCGATGATGCGGCGGTTGGCCTGATGCGGCACCAGCCAGTCGAGATCGTCGGCCGTAGTGCCGGTGGCCTCGAAGGCGGCCTCGATCACGTCGGTGATCATGCCGACCGCATGTTTGAAGACCTCGCGGCCCTCCATGCGCAGGTGGCCGACCGTGCCGGTGGTCGACGGGCCGCCGTCGACATAGAGCTTTTCCTTGTGGGCGCCGTCTGAGCGCAGCTGAGTGGTCAGCACGCCGCGATCGGCCGTGGTACCGTTGCCTTCCTGGCCTTCCAGGATGATGGCGCCGGCGCCGTCGCCGAACAGCACGCAGGTCGTGCGGTCGTTCCAGTCGAGAATGCGCGAAAACGTCTCGGCGCCGATAACCAGCACCCGTTTCGCCAGGCCACCGCGGATATAGGCATCCGCCGTTGTCACGGCAAAGATGAAGCCGGAACAGACCGCCTGCACGTCGAAGGCGGCACCGTGGTGCATGCCGAGGCGATTCTGGATGTTGACGGCCGTTGCCGGAAAGGTGTTGTCGGGCGTCGAGGTCGCAACGATGATGACGTCGAGATCGGCGGGCGTCAGGCCGGCATTGGTCAACGCGGCGCGCGCAGCCGCCTCGCCGAGCGAGGCCGTAGTTTCCCCCTCGC
>Ga0307515_10016676_pt1 | contig 13432 bp, 13 predicted proteins | sample 17_EM_MG_FD_194513 | JGI IMG/M metagenome (GOLD analysis project Ga0307515, IMG submission 194513) | Populus trichocarpa ectomycorrhiza microbial communities from riparian zone in the Pacific Northwest, United States - 17_EM | ecosystem: Host-associated > Plants > Roots > Unclassified | place...
GATGCGGTATAACGAGGTACAACGTGGGTAAAACACTCTGAGCCATTGCAACGCGCATCACGATCACGAACTTTTTCCGATGCTGTCCGTCCCGGGCTCTGCCGCTAGTCGGCCTTGCGCCTTATTCTATTTCGAGAATGTGGCTCAGACGGAGCCCTGAGTGACTGAGGACGTAAGTGCACAGCATTGCGCTCGAGGTCAAGCACAGTCCCGCCCTTCAGACCCGCTCCTGGTCCGGTCGACGAGAATAGCCCTGCACACAAAAAGAAAGGGAAAGTCCATAAGCCAATATCCGAATACGGCGTTAACAATGCCCCGCTATCCGAGGGCACATTATCGCCCAGCACGATAGTGTAAAAGGAAATCGGAGAGAGAAACCGGCACAAGTCCCGAGTAAGCGCTGGGTCGGTGACTTTGCAAGAGGACGGGATAAGTTCAAACCACAGGCGCCTATGCGGTCTCTAAAGTCGTTAATTTCTCCCTCTTCAAGGATCGTTCTCTCCTTTATTCGTCTCTGCGATGAAGGCCACTCATCTCACGGGTCTTACATCTCCGTCACGTTCACACCAGCGCACTGAAGTCCCGGCCCTACCAAACGACATGTCCCGGACGCGCTCAAGAATGGCTCCACGAGGATTGGTCTCTCTCCCAACCACCGTCGTTTTCGTGTCTCCTCTGGAACGGCAAAAAGCGCTGCCCGGAAATTCTTAAGCAGCTCGCTCCCCGGTCATCGTCAACTTGCTCGACAGGCCGCAGGTTAGGCACGGGGACTCTTCCTCCACTGGACAGCAGGGATCGAACAAAAAGCGCGTTCCGCTGCTGCCGGGCTCGCTAACATGTGCGTAGTGTTTGTTCCAGTCTAACCTTCAAGCTTCAGCGCTGATACAGCGTGCCTCCAGAACCGCGATCGATCCGGCGCAATGAAGGTTATCATCGTAGATGAGGCACATCATGCCCCTACACCCTCTTATCCCCATATCCTCCCTCATTTCAACCGGAGTATCAACGGTCGGAGGTCCTGAAGATCAAGTTTTGAATTTGGCGGTCATTCCTCCCAAGCATAGTATACTGACCACCGGTTCCCCCGCTACGTTCGTCGACACGATTGCCTTGCGTTGGGTTCGGCTTTTGATCGGATCGTGTACCACAAAGACGTTTTGGACGTGATCAAAGAGCAATGGCAGTGTATATATTCTGACCACGCCTTTGATTCACACTGACGTGGATTCCGGAGCAGGTTATGCAATGTGGGATTTACCTGCATTTGGGCGGGTGTAAACCCCAAGGGGCGACCGTCAACAACTCTGCCACTGGGGATTACAACTCCACCGATGTGGCGAACGTCGTCAACGCCGAGACTCTGGGTTCATTAGTTGTGCAGACCTCACTCGACAAATCCGGTGTGCCAGTTTCCCTCTTGTTCCCGCGGTACGGACGATCGTAAACCCACCTTGGTATTTCGTGTTGGTCTTTCCCACGCCAGGGAGCTCACAAATATCTCGTAGTGCGGGAATTAATGCAAGATATGGGCACTCCAAGACTCCTGTAGTCGAACGGAGGTTGTTGGTTAAGAGTTTCATGCCAGTAAAATATCCGGTTCTTGTGAGTTATCTTTGTCTTCCATCGCAAGCGCAAACCTAATGCCTTTAGACGGTTCAGCCATCTTAGCCGAGGGCGCCGATATTCCGTGCATCGACTGTGTTATGTTTGCCCGGCCGATACCATCACGGAAGGTCGTGGTTCAGATGGTTTGTCCCTCATGTTTTATCTCCGAGTTGGCTCCGATTGACCCTGTTCACAGATCGAGCGCGGGATGAGACTCCCCTCAGACTAGGAAGAAATGTAGTAGACTTCGTCGGCATCGCTGGCCGAGCGCCTGGCCTCTTGTCTACTCAGACTCTTTTCGGTCTCGATTCATTCAAATAGTCGACGGTAATGCCCACCCATCCCCTCCCGTCGCGGAAGGGTCCGATTCCTAAATAGATGAGTCTTTGGAAGCTCTGGAGAAGTGAGCAAAGGGACGAAAAGAAGAAACAGAGGCGAGCGGGGGATACGGTTATTTCGAGATGTGCCCCTGATGAAGTAACCAGGAAGACCCTGGGAGTGAATACACAACATTGCGCCAGCGATCGGTGAGGGAGAGCATTCCTTCAAAGTTCGCACTCCTCTCCGGCTCTGAATCTGAGGCTGGGTTCCAGTCTTGGGAAGCGAGCAAAACCTATCTTGGGCGATCAGCCAATCACACACGTCCTTCAGCGCTACAATCGCAATTACTATTTCTCTCGACCGGATGGGCATAACAAAATTGCCGCCCGGCTCTATTAGGTTCCTCACCGCCCCCACGCTGGACCGTTCTCTCACAACAACCTCAAGTTTCAATCATGGAAGTCGGATCCCAACGACCTAAGGAGCGGGAGGATGCTATCTCTGTGTTGAATACGGCCATCGAAGCCTTGAACCTTACGGAGAATGCCTCTGCTATTGCGCCGGCCAAGGCTGTCTTTGACTCCGTCAGCGTTATCCTCTCAACGATCAGAGTAAGCTTCCTTCTGGTTTTTTGTTGATCGATGGTAGACTGAAATGGACCCAGGACAAGTTGATCAAGCGGGCGGATTGCGTCGAACTTGGGCTGGCCTGCGCTGACGTTTGTACCGCCCTCGATCAGGAGCTGAAGGGGAAGAGGTTGAACGATCTCAATAACTCCGTGCGCGAGCAAATCAACCGGCTGACGGCGTGAGTTATATCAGCCACCCACACTTTGGGTGCCTCATTAACGATTGTTCCTACTTGACTTCAGGACTGTAGCGGAGATTGAAGGGAATATCATCAAGCAGGGAAAACGAAATGAGATTTCCCGACATCTGCATGCAAAGACCGACAAGGAAAAGGTCGCCGCCTGGGGATCGGACCTCGACAAGATGCTTCAGGTCTTCGGCGTGCGTTCTGTCGCTTCAATAACGACCGTTGCTAACTTCCTGTTTCCAGAAGACGCTTGCAATCAACACGGATCCAGCCGTTCCTGCCGTCAGCCATGATGTCACCAATACACACACCGTCGCTTCCGGTGTCCAGAATGATGCTTTGAAAACCCTCGCCGTTGTTTCCGACAATTATCGCAATGCGTTGAAAAGCCCCGAGGATAAGCATGGTCAGAATCGAGCGGTAAGTACCGTTCGTACTGTACCTGTCGTCGAGCAACAACTTATCCCTGCCTAGGCCCACGCCAGGTCAGCGATCTCAGCTGGGAATTATACTGATATCTAACCTTTGCGTCCAGTGCGCCTGGAGATTCACCGTCCCCCTTGCCGAGCACACGTGGATCAGTTTCCGACATTCATCGGAGCGTCCGCGCCATCCCCGAGGTCCAGCGCGATGTCAAGGGCATTTACGACGTCCTCTCCGACATGCGTGATACCATGGCAAAAGGTCAGGAAGGCAGTGATGGGATGAATGTGGTGGTGAGCGAAACTCGTGCACTATCAACTGTCAAATGTCCGCTCACTGTTGCTCAGACTCAAACCAGGTCAGCAATCTGAATTACCGGCGGATTCACAATCTCATATTTGCTTCCAGCACACGTGGCGAACTGCCTCCCCCAGCGCCGAGGGCCTGTTTCGGACGCGGCGAGTTGATCGAGAAGATCGTCGGTCTGGCCGAAGACCTCACACCCATCGCTCTCATTGGTGTCGGCGGGATCGGGAAAACATCCATCGCACTGACCGTCCTCCATCACGATCGCATCAGAAAACGGTTTGGTGACAACCGTCGGTTCATCCGATGTGACGAATTCACCGCATCATACGCACACTTCCTGAGCCGGATATCCAAGGTCATCGGTGCGAGCATCGAGAATCCCGAGGATTTGGCCAGCCTGCGTCCATCCCTATCCTCGAAGGAGGTCCTCCTGGTCCTGGATAATGCGGAGTCGATCCTCGATCCTCGAGGGATGGACGCCCAGAAGATCTACGCCGCGGTGGAGGAGCTGAGTCAGCTCGACAACATCTGCCTTTGCATCACTTCACGCATTTCCACCATTCCACCCGACTGCGAGACTCTCGACATACCAACACTGTCGATCGAGGCCGCACGCGACGCCTTCTATCGGATATACAAGAACGGCGAACGGTCCAATCAGGTCGACAGTATCTTGGACCAACTCGATTTTCACCCACTCTCTATCACACTCCTCGCGACAGTGGCACACCACAACAGGTGGGACGTAAATCGGCTGACCGGGGAGTGGGGGAAGCAAAGGACGAGTGTGCTGCAGACCGAGCATAACAAGAGCCTTGCGGCTACGATCGAACTTTCGCTCGCCTCTGCCATGTTCCAGGAGCTTGGCCCTGACGCTCGTGCGCTTCTTGAAGTGGTTGCCTTCTTCCCGCGAGGTGTCGACGAGAACAACGTCAATTGGTTGTTCCCCACAATCTCGAACGGAACCAACATCCTCGACAAGTTCTGTATGCTTTCCTTGACACACCGGAGCAATGGGTTCATCACGATGCTTGCACCGCTCAGAGACTACCTTTCTCCCAAGGACCCAAAGTCGTCATCACTCCTCCTCACGACCAAGGAATGCTACTTCACCCGGATGTCAGTCGATATCAATCCGAACAAGCCCAACTTTGTGGAAGGGCGATGGATCATGTCGGAGGATGTTAACGTCGAGCATCTGGTCGACATCTTCACAACGATTGATCCGAACTCGGACAGTGTCTGGGTCGCCTGCACCAACTTTATGCGGCACCTCTATTGGCACAAAAAGCGACCCACTATTCTACAGCCGAAGGTCGAAGGACTCCCAGAGTATCATCACGCCAAGCCGGAATGCGTGTCTCAACTTTCGCGGTTGAATTACTCAGTCGGGAATTTTGTGGAATCCAAACGGCTCATGTCTCGTGCCTCGAAGCTCTGGAGAGAGCGGGATGATGATGCCAATGTCGCCCAAACACTGATGGACCTATCTAATATAAATCGGCTGATGGGCCTCCCAAAGGAAGGAATACAGCAGGCACAAGAAGCGTTGGGGATTTATGAACGGCTTGGTGCCACGCTGGGACAGGCACAGTGTTTGGACTACCTTGCTTCGTCATTGAGTGCCGACAAACAGTTCGACGCCGCAGAAGAAGCCGCATTCCGCGCGATCGCTCTCCTTCCGGACGAAGGCGAACAATTTCTGGTCTGCCGCTGCCATCAAACTCTCGCCGACATATACCAATCGAAGGGCGAGATCGAGAAGGCGATCCACCATTACGAGGTAGCTCTCGGAATTGCGTCTCCTTTCAACTGGCACCATCACCTGTTTTGGATTCATTACAATCTGGCGGGGTTGTTTCGCAACGAAAGCAGGTTCGACGACGCACAGGCTCATGTTGAACATGCCAAGTCGCATGCGGTCGATGACGCATACAATTTGGGCCGTGCGATGTTGGAGCAGGCTATGGTTTGGTATGAGCAGGGCAGACTTGAAGAGGCGAGGACCGAGGCTCTGCGCACTGCCGACGTCTTCGAGAAACTCGGGGCTGGGGAGGGTATGGAGAGGTGTGGAGAGCTCCTCCGGGACATAGAGAACGGTCTTGTTGCATCTGGTCAATCTGCCTTGAATTGTGAGCTCCTGTAAATGATGTCATTTCCTGCGTGTATTCACTCTCCCTCCTAGCTCAAGGAACCGAATAAAAGCATCCACAACCGAGTCAAGTTCTTCAAGTGTATCCTCCCACAAGTCAGCGACACCTTGTCCCTCCCCCTCACCTTCCCTTTTTTTTCCTCTCTCAAGATCGTCACTTCATTTCCAAGAATGTTCTCCCCTCAATCGCCATGTCGTCTCATACTTGTTGTCCTGCCACTTATCTCTAGCACTTCCCATTTTGCATCACGTCTCTCCGTCTCCCTTGTTGTGTTGGCTTACATATCATGTATGTTCTAAGATACTCTTATCGCCTGTTTTGAAGATGCCACGATTACCACGAAATCGTCACCTTCGTCGGGTGTCCACTGCTCGAGCGACGCCAGCTGTCGAAAATATCTCGTGTAACCCCTACACATCATCAAGTGAAGGACACCGAAGCAGCTGCTGCCCGATAGCAGTGCCCCCAAGCGGCCTGATTTTTCCGTAGCGGGATAGAAACGGTTAAAAGTCGATTGACGGTCTATGTACACAAAAATACTTAAAGGAAGCGGCGGTCTCTAAAATAACAAGCTCGTAACTCGTTGCCAGCCTCGATACAGTACATCGTCCCACTCCTCTTCCGTCCTCTGACTATCTCCCCGAGCAGGAGAAAACAACGGGCTTGTAGAGAGCCCCTTAATGTCTTTCGTGTTGATCGAGGGTCCCCGATCACGGGCTTGTCAGTGCGTGCGGTAGGTATCGCACGCGCCCCCGAACGAGTCGGCGTTCTGTTCCGAGTACAGCAGCTTAAAGGCACCTCAATCGCATGATCTTGCTCGGACTGCGGCTTGGGTGGTTGTGCATTACGTTGTCCTCTTCCAAGGAATAAACTACAAGGATCGCGGTATTCAGCCATGCGATTCTCGAGAGAGCCGGGGATGACGGAGGGAGGGAAGAACGGTGGGAAAAAAGGGAATGGCTGATACTTACGGAGGCATAAAACCCCGAGCTTACCCTCTCTCTCTGAATGGCCCGGTCCGAATTTTCGCCTTCGTCGTACTCGGCAGGGGTAGGGGGGACGGTAGGTTCTTCAGACGTAGTGTAAGCAGACTCCACATCTTCGTCCTCCTCTCCTTTCGGTCAATTCCACCTCTCCCATCGCCCTCCTTTAACGGAGAAATATGATGGGAAGAACCCAGAAAAAGCGAACGGTTCGTCTCGTGGCCTCGAGGTCAGTTGTGTGATGATCGGGAAGTGGACGAAGGACTGTTACTTCTTGTACAGTGTCGTGTCCCCGCCTGCGTTTTGGAAGGCTAGGGAGGCGGAGAGCTGGGAGAGATTTGGAACGTTATTGGATCGACGTTTAATATCTGGCGGTCGCGATTCGTGAACGTAAGGATGCGCAAAAGTACGGAGAGCCGTGTGGGTTTATGTAGGGTTGGTGTGAGTAGGTGAAAGCAAATGGACGATGGAGGATGGGGGGTCGAAGCTCAACGTGATCGAGCAATGGCCATTCCCCCGGCTTGGATTCTCGTCGTCAATCATAATGGCCGTGCCCAGCCAGATCCTGATCACGACTTTGTCGGTTCCTCCTTCCTGCGGCCAAAACAATGGGGTCTAGGGGCCGAACGGTGTTCACGGTCAAGGCAGAACTCGCTTTCTATCTACTCGCCGACCGCGCACATAGGGGAGAGCCGGTTAGAGAGGGGTGAGGCAGTCTCGTTGGCAACACGACGTTCGTTCCAAAACCAACGGCGAGATGGCCAAGATCGGTTGACTCGGTGGGTCACCTTTGCCCCGCGTGATATGGGTATAACGAAGTTCGATCGGATACCAGGATGAGTGCCCGAGAGCCGGGCTTCTTGGATAGAATGCGATGCGTTGTTTCTGTAATCTTTCTACCCACATCACCAGGTGCGAGGGACACCGAACCTGTAGCGTTCCCATAGTGGGCCGTTTACGTATTTCGGATGTGATGTCTACCGCAGTCGAACCGACGATGACCAAGGGAGAAGGGAACCCAGGATGGTATGAATGTTGAAAAAGGTCGGCGGTGTTGCGGTGGGATGTCAAGAGCCCTGTCTATTTGGCAGTGCCTTGTTATGGCAGGATACTTTGAGGATCGGTTCTAGACCTGATTAGAGCTGAGAGAAACCACTCACGAGCTTCCTATCAACTTCAGCCACTTGCTCGGCCGTGAGCTTCGCATACGAAGCAGCGGTCTGGCCACCTGGGAACTGGGGATACGCACACCTACAGAAGCGCGAATCGGCGGCGTATCAATTAACGAGCCGTTCCTGATGAGTGCCACATCTGGGGAACGTGGTGAGTGGAGGCTACGGTGTGACATGAACAGGGTGACGTACTGTTTGGGAGAGATTTTCCACCGGAGAGTTCGCCAATCCGTTTCAGGATCCAAAGTGTTACTTCCTTCTCGTCTACTTCTGCCTCTTGCACAGAGACCTCGACGGCTTTGTGGATTGTTTTACCAACGGAGCGACACTCTTCTAGGATCGGTGCCGCAAAAAGAGCGCCATTACTCATCGCGAGCTATTCCTACACGCCTAGAACACACCGGAACCAGCCAAAGTGGCCAATTGCCGTCGTCACAAACGCCTACTCGTAATCCTCGCGACGTGCGTGGGATCATCCACTCTCCAAGGACTCTGATGCGTAATGAAATCGGTCAACTGAGCGATACCCAACAGAATATGTACCTGCCTTGAAACCGCTTCAGGGACCGTAGAACGCAGGGGAACCATCGGTTTGACCTTAAGTCACAACTGGCACACCCAATTTTAGTGAATTGCGGGGCCGACGAGATGTTCCAACGTCCTGCAATCGTTCCGTGTGAGACCTAGAGCCATTGGAATGGACCCGGAATACCAGCCTTCTTATATCGAGGATAGACTTAACCCCTGTAGAGACGAGCGCGACAGGGCACCTCGTTAGCTCAGGTAGATCTGCAGAAATGTCCAGGGCAAATGAAGGAAATCAGCCCGAGTGTTGTATAATACAAATAGAGAGCCCACTACCTTGACCGGCACCATGAACGCCTCCCAAGCTAAGAAGACGCGGCCCGCAAATGTCGCATATACCTCTCGATTGGGAGGAACAATGTACCCTCCCGTTGCAAAGACCTATAGAACGTCTGATTAGAACACGTTACGGAGGATGTGGTGTTAGGTCGTACCTTGATGCCCGCAAGCGCTGAAAAATATGGGTGATACTACGAGTGGTCCCACCATATCTCTCGAGCGCAATAGCAGCGCTGGTGTCTCTCCTTGAAAGCTTCACAGGGTGATTCTTGCATTCTGCCAATCGTTCGGGCTCGTGTGGCTCGATTTTTGACGTCCGTCGGTGGGACCAACGGTAGCGGGTATGCCTTCCGAAATCCTGACGTTCCGCTCGACAGACTTGGCCGTTTCCAGATCCACCGTGTAGGGCATGCCGTGGGTTGCGGTGGCAGACTCCGGAGCAACGGCCAGCCTGCGAGCATGAGGTGCCTCCGCGACATCGGAGTGAATGTGTGTAGGGGCATCGGTCTTGAGGGCGGTGACCAAGGAAGAAAGACCGCATTTCGAGGCGCGACTGAGCGTAAATCTGGTGGGAGGTTGTCGCCGTCGACGCGTCAAGGCGAGCCGATCACTTGGCGTCAGCCTCTTCAAGTTGAGCCCAGTTGCGAATGATACAACTTCTTTCCCGCTAAATCGGTCAGCAGCGGCGGTGACGACGTCGACGGTAACAGATGACAAAGGATCTAGTAATGGCTCCGGGTTTGGGGTTCTTCTGGTCTGCGCCGTCCGGAGTCGCAGGAACATTCCTCGCCCCTAATCAACGCATCCGACAGGTTTGACGACCCGTCATGTATCCACGATTATTCAAATCCCTCTCTTCTTACCCTCGATACTCGTAACGCCATCAACAAATCCGTTCCTGCTCCTTTCGTTCTTGTACCCAATCCACTCGCTCATGCATGGAAGTCTGCCCTTGTTCTGGGGAAACCCGGCGCTACCGTCCCTGCAAACCCCGACTCACATCCTCCCCCTCCTGTTCTCGCAGGAGTTAAGCCCATAGTTGATGTTCGCGGCGGATTGGTGAGGAACGATTTTCGGGTCCAGGGTTCATTATGCCCAAATACCTTGTCAAGTCTTGCCGTCGCGCAGCAGTAGGGAAGAATCTTGTTGAAGAACGTGAAGGCCCTCAGTTTTGTTTGTTAATGACTGCTCTCTGGAGGATACTTGCACCGTATAGTCGTCTCCCACTGCAGCCGATAGCCAATTGACCTCGACACTCTTTGGCGCGGCAGGCACTTACTCCGTTTTTTGACATTCATAGTGTTCCGTCTCCGGCGCACCAACATCATTGAATCCTCGGGGTTGGCCCTATTTTGGCTGGCCTTGTGTTCTCGACTCCAAATCATCCCAAACCCGTCATTTGCATAGTGAGTACTACGACTGAAATATCATGGCTCAGATGGTCCGTTCCTCATGCTCACCTTTTTGCGTCCGAAACCACGGCCAAAACCGCATTATGCGAGTGCAAAGCCTTGGACGGGCTATCGGAGGGTCCAACTTGCACACCGAGAGAAACGTGGTCAAAGGACCGGTGTTCCGCGGGTTCGTGGTTCTTTCTTCTTTCCGGTCCTTTAAACTTTACAGCTGAAAATTGGTTCTGGTAGGCTCGTGCGGAGAGCAAAACGGAGACAACAACCCGCGGCGGAGCCAGAACTTTTGTTGGGTCTCGTTGGAAAAGGCGTGAAAACCCGTCCAGGGCGAGACGGCACGGGACGCGACACGTAGCCTTCGTATCCAGAGGCTGGCGGAAGGCGCAGTTGCGAATATAACGTATAAAAACGATGCTATGGTACTCGTTCCGTTCGATGGATCCCGTATTGTGGTACTAACCTACTTCTTACCCAGAGCTGATATGGGTGCTAGGTAAAATCGGTGAGGAAAGTGGAACAACTGCAGTTATGGGAGTCCAGGAGAAAGGCCAGGGAAGTCGTTACTGTGGGACCATTGGCAATTCATTAGTCAATCAAATCAATGTGTTTCCGGCTGCATCCCGCTTCACTCGTCAAGTTATCCTCAGGTCCGAGGTTTTGGCTATAAACCCGAAGGCGATGCGGCCCGGTCATGAGAATCGGACAAAAATATCGCGCTCGCGCTAATTTGGGCTTCTCGTTCACCTCGCATGAGTTCTGCCGGGGCGAGATCCCCGGCTGCAGCCATGATAGCTCCTGCCACTCGGTCCAAGTTGCGCGAGTTATATCACGACAGCGGCCACATCGTTACCAGAGTCCCCGTGTCATTCGGCAGGGAAATTTCGAAGCGTCTTCACTGTGGATGCATACACCCGCTGGTGGAGCGTCGGGTCGATATTGTTGTCTCTTACTTGAACGCAGCCATCAATGTCTTGAACCTCGCGAACGAGGCAGTGGGCGTGTTTTGGACCAGACCGGGCAACCCAGGAAATCGAACGATGGAGATTGACCTTGTGACCCGTAGCTTTGACCTCACTTGACTACCGACGAGAACGGAGCTGATGCTGGAGTTCTGGCATCTCATGTATGAGCGAAGGGGTGAGAGATTTTGACCAGATAGTCGTCAGTCATAGAAACTGTGGATTAGGATCCAGGGGGACGCGGGGAATCGACGGAGGTCTGATGATTGGAGAGAGACCAGGAGGGGATACGTGATAAATGTCTATTTCGAGAATGTGGCTCAGATGGAGCCCCGAGTAACTGAGGGGACGTAAATGCACAGCGAGGTCAGGCGCAGTCCCGCCCTTCAGGAGCTTCTGGTGCAGTCGACGGGAATAGCCTCTGCATACGAAAGGAAGGGGGAGGATCCATAAGCCAATCTCCGAATACGGTGTTAACGATGCCCCGCTATCCAAGGGCGCATTATCGCCCAGCACGATGGTGTAAAAGAAAATCGGAGAGAGAAACCGGCACAAGTCCCGAGTAAGCGCTGAGTCGGTGGCTCTGCAAGAGGACGGGATAAGTTCAAACGACAGGCGCCCATGCGGTCTAATTTCTCCCTCTTCAAGGATCGTTCTCTCCTTTATTCGTCTCTGCGATGAAGGCCACTCATCTCACAGGTCTTACATCTCCGTCACGTTCACACCGGCGCACTGAAGTCCCGGCCCTACCAAAAGACATGTCCCGGACGCGCTCAAGAATGGCTCCACGAGGATCGGTCTCTCTCTCAACCGCCGTCGTTTTCGTGTCTCCTCTGGAACGGCAAAAAGCGTTGCCTGCAAATTCTTAAGCAGCTCGCTCCCCGGTCATCGTCAACTTGCTCGACAGGCGGCAGGTTAGGCACGGGGACTCTTCCTCCACTGGACAGCAGGGATCGAACGAGAAGCGCGTTACGCTGCTGCCGGGCTCGCTAACATGTGCGTAGTGTTTGTTCCAGTCTAACCTTCAGCGCTGATACAACGCGCCCCCAGCACCGCGATCGATCCGGCGGGGCAATGAAGGTTATCGTCGTAGATGAGGCACACCATGCCGCTACACCCTCTTATCGCCATATCCTCCCTCATTTCAACCGGAGTATCAACGGTCGGAGGTCCCGAGGATCAAGTTTTGAATTTGGCGGTCGTTCCTCCCAAGCATAGTGTACTGACCACCGGTTCCCCCACTACGTTCGGTCGACACGATTGCCTTGCGCTGGGTTCGGCTTTTGATCGGATCGTGTACCACCAAGACGTTTTGGACGCGATCAAAGAGCAATGGTAGTGTATATGTTCTGACCTCACCTTTGATTCACGCTGACGTGGATTCCGGAGCAGGTTATACAATATGCGATTTACCTGCATTTGGGCAGGTGTAAACCCCAAGGGGGCGACCGCCAACAACTCTGCCACTGGGGATTACAACTCCACCAATGTGGCGAATGTCGTCAACGCCGAAACTCTGGGTTCATTAGTTGTGCAGACCTCGCTCGACAAATCCGGTGTGCCAGTCTCCTTCCTGTTCCCGCGGTACGGACGATCGTAAATCCACCTTGGTCTTTCGTGTTGGTCTTTCCCACGCCAGGGAGCTCACAAATATCTCGTAGTGCGGGAATTAACGTAAGATATAGGCACTCCAAGACCCCTGTGGTCGAACGGAGGTTGCTGGTTGAGAGTTTCATGCCAGGAAAATATCCGGTTCTCGTGAGTTATCTTTGTCTCGCATCGCAAGCGCAAACCCAATGCCTTCAGACGGTTCAGCCATCTTAGCCGAGGGCGCAGATATTCCGTACATCGACTGTGTTATCGTTGCCCGGCCGATACGATCACGGAAGGTCGTGGTTCAGATGGTTCGTTCCTCATGTTTTGTTTCCTAGTTGGCTCCGATTGACCCCGTTCACAGATCGAGCGCGGGATGGGACTTCCCTCAGACTGGGAAGAATGCTGTCTAGTAGTAGACTCAGACTCTTTCCGGTCTCGATTCATTCAAAATAGTCGACGGTAATACCCGCCCATCCCCTCCCGTCGGGGAAGGGTCCGATCCCTAGATAGATGAATCTTTGGAAGTTCTGGAGAAGTGCGCAAAAGAACGAAAAGAAAGAAACTGAGACGAGTGGGGGACACGGCTATTTCGAGTATGTGCCCAGATGAAGTAACCAGGAAGACCCTGGGAGCGAATACACAACGTTGCGCCAGCGGTCGGTGAGGAAGAGCGTTCCCTCAAAGTTCGCACTCCTCCCTGACTCTGAACCTGAGGCTGGGTTCCGGTCTTGGGAAGTGACCAAAGATCCTGTGCGATCGGCCAATGATCGCACACACCCTTCAGTGCTGCATCCGCGAATATTACACGTTTCTGTCCATATT
>Ga0307515_10016677_pt1 | contig 13432 bp, 10 predicted proteins | sample 17_EM_MG_FD_194513 | JGI IMG/M metagenome (GOLD analysis project Ga0307515, IMG submission 194513) | Populus trichocarpa ectomycorrhiza microbial communities from riparian zone in the Pacific Northwest, United States - 17_EM | ecosystem: Host-associated > Plants > Roots > Unclassified | place...
ATCCATGTAAATACAAGGGGCAAGGCAAGTGGCACAAGTTTGGTGCCTACAATTTATGACTAAGGAAGGATGGCTTCACCACCATTATTGACTCCCACCATTATTGACTTAGGTGGCTGGCTTCACAGTGGTGATGGATAATGGCATACTCCAAGTCACGTTATCCAAACCAGAGGGAATTGTCACTGGAATACAATATAATGGCATCAGCAATTTACTTGAAGTTCTCAATGATGAATCCAATAGAGGGTACATGGCATTTAAACATAAATCACGATATTTATCTGTGGGTTCAGTTGCCAGATATTTATACTACTGGTCGGAATATGCAGATATTGGGATCTTGTATGGAGTAAAGAAGGAAGCACAGGAACCACAGGAACATCCGATGCGTATGAAATTGCTTTTCTTTTTAACTGGTTCCATAATGATGTTTCTGGGTTTTTCATTCCGAGTTATTTGCCTTGTTACTCGCTACATTCACTTCATTTTTCCAATTCCTTCTTGTCACATTTCCTCTTTCAGTTTGGTACCAAAATGTTATAGTTACCTAAGTTCTTCCTCGTATGTGCCACCATTCAGGATTAAAGGAGAAAGTTTTAGAGTGGTGGTAGAAAATGAGGAACAAGTAGAAATCTCATTCACTAGAATGTGGGATCCTTCACTAGAGGGCAAGCTTGCTCCCCTGAACATAGACAAGAGGTAATTGGCACTGGTTTATATTTTCATCTCAGTAGACGTGACAAAGGTTAAAAAAGCTGGCGACCTAGGCTTGTGTTAATGTTAACAATAACGATGGCTTTTCAGGTTTATTATGCTTCGTAATTCCTCTGGCTTCTACTCCTATGCCATTTATGAGCACTTCAAGGAATGGCCCGCTTTCAACCTTCCCCAGACCAGGATTGTATTCAAGCTTAGGAAGGACAAGTACGGAAGTTTACTCTAGTTTATTCTGTAATAAAATTGTGTCCGCAATTCTAGTCACTTCAGTAGTTATCAAGCCTACTAACTGCGTTTAGGATGGATTCAAGCTCTATAAACCATATCTAAAGCAAAAGAAAGTGAACTTTAAAGTGATTTCTTTTGTTTTGAGCAAATAGGTTTCACTACATGGCAGTGGCCGATAACAGGCAAAGATGCATGCCATTACCAGAGGACCGGTTACCAAAAAGAGGCGAACCCCTTGCTTACCCTGAAGCCGTCCTACTTGTCAATCCTGTGGAGGCTGAATTCAAAGGAGAGGTAATAATTCTTCACAATCCTCCCTCCATGTTTAACAGTTTTACACAACTATCTGCTGTGTACTAATTGTTATCGCCAAGAAGCAGGGCTAGTGTCACACAAACAAATAGGCTGCTGTAAATTCACTATAAGGAATTCCTTAATTTCTTCTCAATTGAAGTTACTCTGACCTCAAATGATCACGTCATCATATATATTCATTTCAGTTTTGACTGTAATGAAGTGCAGGTGGATGATAAATACCAATACTCATGCGAAAATAAAGATCTTCAGGTTCATGGATGGATATGCTTCAACACCCCCGTTGGATTCTGGCAAATCACACCCAGCAATGAGTTCCGATCTGGAGGACCTCTAAAGCAAAACCTTAGCTCTCATGTTGGTCCCATCAGTCTTGCTGTAAGTAGTTTGGACTCTAAGAAAAAATGGAGATCTTCCGCTCTAGGACTAAGATGTTTAGCAGTGATTTATGTTCTCACTTGGAACTTTTCTTCAAGGATTGATATCCAGCTCATGTACCTAATTAAAATGTTTTAAAATCAGATGTTTCTTAGTGCCCATTATTCAGGGGAGGATATGGTGCTGAAACTAAAACCGGGTGAGCCATGGAAGAAAGTTTTTGGCCCTGTTTTTATCTATCTCAATACTTTGTTGGATGATCAAAATGAACCACGTTGGCTATGGGAGGATGCCAAGAAACAGGTCTAAGACTCAAAGAAACTCCATATTCCTTTTCCTAGACAAACTATGCTACTAAAATCTTGTAATGAACAAGGACTAATGCACGTTAAATATTCAGATGTTAATTGAAGTTCAGAATTGGCCCTACAGTTTCCCAGCTTCAGAGGATTTTCCATCATCAGAACAACGTGGTTGCGTCAATGGTCGATTGCAAGTTCAAGACAGGTAGAGATATTCATTTTCCAGGCTTTAATTTGAAGGCTTGATATGTATTTAATCTGAGCTTGATGTAATAACTAAATTTGTCTAGGTTTATTAGTGATTACTGTATACCAGGCAATGGTGCCTGTGTGGGGTTGGCACCTCCAGGAGATATTGGATCATGGCAAAGAGAATGCAAGGTAAATTTATTCTGTCACTACTGAAGAAATAATTTATGCCCTTTTTAGCTCTATGTTAATCTTTATTAATTACCCTGAGACTGTTTAATAAGCTAGTTCAAAGATCTAGACAAAACTGTCCAGAATAAAACAGCTCATTTTCCGATTAATTGTCAAAGTAGAGCAAGACAAGTTAGCCTCATTACTTCGGAATATCATTATGTTCTTATACATGTGGTTCATTTTCCAGGGCTATCAGTTCTGGACTAAGGCAGATCCAGAAGGATATTTTTCCATTAACGATATAAGAACTGGTGACTATAATCTTTATGCATGGATTCCTGGTTTTATTGGAGATTACCGAAATGATGAAGTTATTACCATAACACCAGGTGCGGTTTTCTGTCATAATTAATGAACGTCTTTCCTGCCAATATGAGTTACCTTTTAAATTCCGATGCTTTAGGATTTGTCCATTTCACTGTGTGGCAGGTTGTGATCTGGACTTGGGTGATGTTATATACAAGCCCCCGAGAGATGGCCCTACATTGTGGGAAATAGGCATACCGAACCGTTCTGCCGCAGAATTCTACGTTCCTGACCCCGATCCTAAGTATATCAATGAACTTTATGTCAATCACCCTGACAGGTTCTCTCTCCTTAATGCAGATAATTTACACATTTAAATTATGGGAGTTGATTGTTAACATATGGTTTAATGTGAAATCTTCAGAGATAATTTACACTTGAAATCTTCATTTTCTTTTCTCTTCTCAGGTTCAGGCAGTACGGATTATGGGAAAGGTATGCAGATTTATACCCTGATGAAGATTTGGTTTACACGGTTGGTACAAGTGACTACGCAAAAGATTGGTTCTTCGCTCAAGTTACAAGGTTTGATTCATCCTACATGTTTTTCTTCATCAGATTGACAGACAAATTTTTGAGAGGGAAATGAATCCAAGACACTTGCATCATAAAAATGATCGTCATCTGTAGCTCTGTTGTTCATGGGGTTTGATGTTTTTTTCTCAATTAACAAGCTTTCTAAGCATTTCAGGAAGAAAGATGACAATTCATATCAAGGAACTACATGGCAGATCAAGTTCAAACTTGACAATGTACAAAACAGTGGATCATACAAACTACGATTAGCACTTGCAACTGCAAATGTTGCTGAATTGCAGGTATCATTCTTCTCCTTCTTCTTCTTCTTCTTTTGTAACTCCTTTCATTTCCTTTTGGTTTATCCGGATATAATTTACTATTTAATCACCTATATTAATTTATTCTTAAGGTTCGCATCAATAGTCTAGAAACAAATCCATGGTCAACTGGAGTAATTGGGCATGACAACACAATTATGAGACATGGAATTCATGGACTCTATTGGCTTTACAACATAGAAGTGCCAGGTTCTGAGCTCGTGGAAGAGGATAATACTATTTTCTTGACTCAAACTATGGCCACCAGCCCTTTCCAAGGAATCATGTATGACTACATACGTTTAGAAGGCCCCCCATCTTCTAATTCTGACAACTAACTTGGAATTTCATTTCCTGAATAACAAATTGTCAAATTACTAGACTTCATCAGTTAAATGATATCAAATTGTACCGGAAGAAACGTTGACTTATACACAAAGCCAATAATATTGAGAAACTACAAAATGATGTCTAAATATATTTATTTGAAGTGTTTGTGTACATATCTTATTTTAATATGATGACACATAATCAAGCTGGGTCAGCTGTGCTCATCTGATTTTTCCAACAGTGGGTGTAAGTTGTTGTCAACAATTACAACACAGTTGATAAGTCTTTAAAGCAAGGATGTTCTAATATTGCCTTGTGCAGGTTGGTACAAAATCTTGCAGTGTCAAATTCTTAAATCTCCGTTTGGGAGTGCATGCTTTGAGTTTGAGGTGCTTTTCAAAAGTGTGTTTGCCTTGAAAAAGCATTAAATTAATATATTTTTTTAATGTTTTAAGATGATTTTGATATACTAATATAAAAAAAACTGAAAAAAAAAACATTTTGATATATTTTCAAGTGAAAAACACTTTGCACCACAATACAAAATAGACACTAAGAAAAAGGGTTTCATCATGGATTAAGATTCCGATTCCGTTGCCCTCCCATTTGGAACCTTCGAGACTGTTTTATCAGAAGATGTTAACTAGGTAATATCACTTTTAAGAGGGAAAGTCCTTTCTGGTCTTTCAATCTTTATGCGCTACTAATATTTGCTTATCATAGATGCTGTGTGACTTATACATCGTGATATTTTCATCATTATGAAATGGGTTTTTATTCATTTAGTTTACCAGCACTGAAGTAGCTCAAGTATGAGAAAGCATAAGAATTTCCTAGGCTCAAGTTTAAATTCTGATAACTAGTCTTGCCTATATGATGGATGCCCATATGAACAGATTTAATTTTTTTTGGCTCCTGTTATGATGTGTCTTTCCTTGCTTGCAAACTTAAAAGTTAGGAGCTTGACAGCCAAATACAGCTGCCTATATCACAATGCTTGAATCTTAGGCAGGTTCAGTAATGAGGCTTTACATGTTGACCCTTGTATTGGTAATATACCTCGTGCAACCACAAGCCTGTTATAATGTGTCGAGAGTTAAAGCCTCCTGAGCATGGTGCACTTATTGTTGCACCCTATCTTGATATCTGAAACATGATTAGAGTGCTCAGTGATTTTAGTTATTGAGTGCGCTGCAGGTATGCTGTGGATTGATTGTCAATTTGCCAGATCTGCAGATAGTTGCTGTTGCCTCATAAACACGGTTACCTTCTATGGCTCCAATAATCAATTGTGCTGCCTTTTAACACCACACACACACACATTATAAAATGTACTTCTTCCCCCTGGCAGCAGTTAGTGAATACTATTGGAGTACCGGGAGACGAGGAGGTAAATGGAGTTGAGTTCCTTTCAAAGTTCACAAAACTATAATATACGTAAATTCTTAACTTCCTTTCTCTGTAATTCCAACTTTCGTCCTTCCTCTTTCTGGATAATATCAATGGAGATGCACTCTTGATTTTCAATTAGTTCCAATAAGTTGTCAACAAGCAATCATAGAATACTGGCAGAAGCTAGACCGTAAACAGTTGCGATTTCTCTCAGGAAAATGAATAGATGCTTGCTAGCTTATGCTCAAGAATGACATTGGTTTAGGCCAACCAGAAACTACATGACAAACATCCCTAGTGGGAACTGCTGGATCAGATATTTTTCTAGAGGAAGAGATTCTGTTAGAAAGAAAGAAAAATGTACAAGGTGGAGATCAGGAATCCTCCAGATTAAAGACAGAGAAGATTAAACAGAAGCATAGTATGACTAATTCAAGAGTGCTTCTTTGATATCTCTAATAAATAAACTCTCAGCCACCATCACACTTTAGCTTTATTGTTTTGTATCCACTAACTGGGTCAGTGCCCTTTTCAATATTCAAGCTAAGCCCTTCACTTTAAATTTTCTCCCCAACTACAAAATGTTCAGTGAAGTAGGTGGCATCAGCATACTTTGCTGAAGTGAGACATACTATGTCATTGCTCCCTGTTAATGCAAGAAGTATTTGGTTTTGCTCTCTGTTTCTCAGTTTTGATGCCCTAATTTATCTTTCAGGATATTGCAAAAAGCATTTCAAGCTTTTAAAAACTTTCTTTGGGTGGAAATGTTACTAAACTGCAAGCAATACGAGATGCTATTCAACAAATCTGTGCACTTTGTCTTTGGTACTATTTTTTTTATGATTTGACCGATTACTCATACGTACGTGTGCTTATTTCCTATAAAATGGTTTCTGTCAGTAATGGTTATCGTTGAATGATGCCACAGACTTCTGACTTATGAACACCTGATAATCAGTTATCTAGCTAACTGCAGGTTACAACCTATTGCCTTGATATCACATGCTTTATTTATTCATCTCCTAACAAGTGTCACTCTTAATATCAATTACTCCTTGTGGAAGTTCAGTTGATTTAATGATTACAGAAATTTTGTCTTCCTTTGAAAGAAAAAACTCTTCGAGGTGTCTTAACGGGTGTGTGTTATCAAAATTTCTATTTTCATTAGGAATTTGTTATATTTTGAAATTCTTGGTAGATTTATGAACTTAAAAGCAACATGAGAAATTAAGAGTATCCTGGCCTGGTGATGAAAGCGATAAAAGGTGGACTTGTGCTTGGCAAGCTATAAAGATGGTATCTTTTCCTAGAACTCCTGCTGTATCATGTGGTTCGTTTTTGAGGGTCACAATTCATTATTTTTTTGGGTGGACAGCATAGCTAATTTCCCATTTTCTGATCTATTTTGGAGCGACAGTGTCATTCCTTAGGCCCCGCAAATATAATTTTTTTCTCTTGTATTTGGTATAAATTCTTGTGTGTGCATGCCAGTGTGTGTGACATATATGAGAGGTTATGGGCTAATGCATAGAGGAGCTCAAATCTTCCTCTGTGAATTCTCAAAACAACAGAACTCAACATGAATTTCATAAGGTTAGAGCATTACTGAAGTTTTTTGGATTGGCATAATCTGCTACAGTGATTTTCAGGTGAAAAAAGAAAAGCGATTCCATTTACAGGGGATATAATTGTTTTTATTTCTCCACAGGTTTGGGCTTCAAAATGGAATGGAATGAAATAGCATATGTTAGTTGTAGGAAAGCCAACTTGAATCATGAGAATCTATGCATGGCTGTATTGATCCAAGAAGTCGTTTGCGGTGATTATGCTTTTGTAATTCAAACAAAGAATCCCTTATCGGGTATACCTGTGAGATACAAGCCTTTTTCTTTCTGTTTTAAGTACAGGGTCGGGTATCTCATCTGATTCTGTCAATCCAAACAAAGATTGTGAAGGGCTTGGGAGAGACTTTGGTGGGGGCATATCCTGGACGAGCCATGAGCTTCTTTGCCAAAAAAATGCAATTTGAAGTTTCCCTTTGTGATTCCATATCCTCTTTATATGCCTTCACTATATGCTCCTTTTTCCTCGATATGAAGGCTAGGTTATCTTTATCGGTTTTTAGTTAACATGTCAGCTTACTAAATTTAGGTGATTAAAGAAAATCGTATACACATGTTACCTTCTAAACTCAAATATGAATCTGGTTTCCAGGTACTGGTTATCTGAGTAAGAATATAGGCCTATATAGCAAGCCTTCCATAATATTCAGGTCGGACTCAAATGGTGAAGATCCGGAAGGATATGATGCTGGTGCTGGGCTTTATGACAGGTCTGTTTCTGAAATTCTGTTTTTAGATTGGCGCAATAGATAAAAACTGCTCTTATCTTTTTAATCTCCTTCGGTCTGGGGTCTCCAAAGTTGAAACTGCTGAATTTGGCTAACCTGGAATATCCACAACTAGGTCTTGGAGAAATCCATTAATCTGTCATGTCATCCACATCACTAGTGATAAATATACGGTGGTTAAGATCTCATTGCAAATTTACTTGGAACCCAAATATAGTTGAAGGTTCTGTGCGTCCTTTTATATGTATTCATTGATTGCATCTCAACATCTGAGAAAATCTTTGATTTTGGGTTTCATTGATTAATAGAAGCCGGCAGACTAACCCAGCTGTAGAATATTCGCAATTAGGTGATGGAATAATTCGTTTATATGTCATGTGGTCCTCCATTTTATTTGGTGGTTAGGAACTAATTGCAGAATTTCTTGGGACTCAAATGACCTCCCTGCTAGTATAATCGTCGGTTCTGTGCAGCAGCCTTTTGTTGGCTGTGATCAACATTCGAGGAAATCTCTGTTTTTAGTGGTGTGCATGGTAACTCATCTGTCCTCTTGTTGGGCATCATTCATCATTTATAGCACAACTGAATCTACTGTTTCATTTCCACAGTAAACAGCCTGAGCTGTTTGGGTTTTTTTGTTATGTTATGTGATGATTCAGGAACATGCAAAAACTTGTTTTGCATATTCTTTTTCTCCGGTGATGCTAATCAATATAATACCTATCGTACTCATTGCAGTGCTCTCACTGATAAAGAGGAGAAGATTGTCTTAGACAACTCCAGTGATCGGAAAAACCACAGAAAATCTTTACGGTCGCCCCCATGATATTGAATGAGTGGTAAAAGATGGAGCAGTATACGTGGTTTAGGCAGGACCACGAATCCAATATTAGTAGGCACAGATATTTGGTTTAGAGCACAGCGACCTAATATATGAAAACGGTGCCTGTGTCTTCTTTCTTTCCTTAGGATGAATGGCATGTTTTTGATTCACTGAACAATTCCTTCCAGTGTATTTCAAGGAAATGTGTGCATTATCAACAGCCAAGAAATATCAAGGATTTATAACCTGATCCAACTAATGCTTTGAGCAACACGGCCTCTTCCTTCGAGGATTTGATGCGCATGAAAGCCATTCTTTTCAGTGATTTCTTTTGGGCCTCTTTTGGAGTCGCTCTTGTTGAAAAAGCGAGTAACTCCTCTAGTAATTTGAACGGGAGCCCACAAACGCACGTGATAGAAGTCACGACTGGCATCCCCTCTGGCCTCTGCAGGAGAGTTTTAGCAACCTATCGCCTACTCGTCATCCTTCGCACGCAATCCTTGAATATCTGGAGAAGACCTGTCGCCAGCTACATCATAGTATTTGAGACCGACAGTTATTTTTAAAAATATTTTTTATTTAAAAATATATTAAAATAATATTTTATTATTTTTTTTAACATCACTACATTAAAATAATTTAAAAATACTAAATAAATTAATTTAAAATACAAAAATAAACGGGCTTGCAAAAAAAAATCTTTATTTATTTTTAAATTTTTACTTTTCTTTAAAATTATATAAAATAGCGATTGTTTTGTTGGATTAAGCGAAAATCTTAAAAAAATATATATATACAGGATTCCATGGAAAATATCACTAAAATCACGTTGAATTTACAAGAAGTTACAGATAAAAACGTGTTTCAAATTCTAATGAACTAGAGGTAAAAGGTTATAAGGGGATTTCTATCTTGTTTGTTTGATGAAAAGAGATTTTTTAGAAATTATTTTTTAAATTTTTTTGTATTTGTTTATTATTAAAAAAATTATTCAACGAAAAACACTTTTCAATAAAAAAAAATTAGTTTGGTTTTCAAAAAAGTGCTTTTTTTTATTTTGGGCGAAAAACATTTTCTAGAAATTATAAAAAATTTAGAAATATCATATTATTTGTTGATTATATCAAATTTAATCCTCAAACTTTTGATTGCTATATTTTTTTGAATATTTTTTTTTTCAATTTCATTCCTTAGAATTTGATTTTTATATTAATTTTGATCCTCATTTTTGTAATTTTTATTTGCATTTCCCTTATCATTTTTTAATTGAAATTTTTTATCAATCAAATTTGGTCCTCATTCTTTTGATTATTACTTATTTTATTTGAAATAATTTATGAAATAGTAATTATTATTATTATAATTTCTTCATCTTTTAATTTTTTTATTTGTTAGATTTGATCTCTATTATTTTGATTATTATTTATTTTATTTGAGATAATTTATGAAATTATATTTTTTTTCAATTTCATTCGCATTCAACTTTTTAATTTGTAAGATTTATTCCTTATTATTTTAATAAATTTAAAAAAATATATATTAATAAGTTATTTTACAGCTCATTTTCCATGACATAACCAAACACTGAAAAGTGTTTTCCAACTTATTTTTTATTATACTACCAAATATCGGGAAATAATTTATTTTTCTGGAATTTATTTTTTTTAAATTCACTTTTAAAAATGAAATTATTTTCCAACAAATAAATAGGGTCTAGAAAAAAGGACTTTTATGATGTTATGTAATTAAAGTAATGAACAGTGATGATTTAGAAGGTTAAATGCTCTTCCGTCTCATTGTTAGGAATGATTTTTTGAATGTGTATTGGATGATAAAGGTATTATCAGGTTTCGTTTGCTCGTTATTGTTTATTATCTTCTCTTCACACAATCTTAGAAGCACATTAATCACCTCAATCTGTCCAAGTAACATATCCTTTTAAATTGATATTATAACAAAAGTTAAATAATATAGGGTTTTTATAGTTTATCATTTAGTTAATGTGAATTGAAGCAGTGTAATGTAGTTGGGAGTGGGATTGTTTTTCTCATTAGATATATTTAACATTGAAAGAATGGCACTGGAAAATGGCATGGTTGACAATCTGCAAACTTGCACGCCTGAGTCTACAGACCCGGTTACTATACTTGTTGATATTTTGCCAATTAAGAAGGCTGGTTTTTATGATTTTGATGGTGTTTAGGAGTGTGGTAGTGGTTGTTTTTCAAAATGTTTTTCGGTTAGAAATATATTAAAATAATATTTTTTATTTTAAAAAAATATTTTTGACATTAACACATCAAAATAATCTAAAAATATTAAAAATAATTAATTTAAAATAAAAAAATATTTTTAAAACAAAAAAAAAATATATTCTTACTCTACCTGTTTCGGGCTTTTCCTCTTCCAGTGATAGGAGGAGACTTTTTCTTGCGCACACATGACACGTTTTGTGGACCTGCTGTTGGATAAAAAATGGAAAGCCGGGAATGAGAAAAAGAAGAGGTTAAGGATGAAAAAGGGGTTTATTCGTGGGATCCTTGGGCTAGCGTGCTGGAAATATTCGTTTGTAACTTCCTTATTCCACTCACAACCATGGTTACACGACATTATCATCTAGGAGTCAGACATGGTTCAAAATCCAGGTAGTAGGTAGGTTGGAAATTCAACGCATCAACTCATGTTTTGAATTTTTTTTTAAAAAAAAAATAAGATAATATTATTTTAGTGAAAAAAATCGATTTTTTCACTATCTTAACCGAAATTATCATGTTAGGTCTTATAACTAGGCTAACAATCACAATTCACAAACAAACCTTTTCTTTATTGTACTCATAGTGGAAAACACAAGTGAATTCATAGTTCTTAAATCTAGCTCAACTTAATAGTTTGATTTAGAAAATTTAGAACTTTGAGCTTGGTTGGGGTCTGGTTTTTATTAGATTTATAGTTAAATCATATAAGATATTGACCTAACAAAACATAATAGATTTTATTGAGTTTTAAATAATTTTGTCGACTTGATTGAAATAGTCAAAACCTAATGAATCCACACCAAGAAAAAAAAAACAATGCTATTTTTTAAAAAATAATTGACTCGAGTTGACATGATAACTCTTTTTGTTTTCTTCAAATCAATCCCCAATTATAACCTATAACTATAAAAAGAATCCATGGCATGCCATGATGGTATATTTGTGGCCATGATGGTATATTTGTGGCATGCAATTTCTCACGCGCCACTGTTCGGTAGTATTTAGCTGATTGCTCTCAACACGAAGTTAAGAGGATGTTTGAGAGTGATAGCATTTGCTTCTTAAAGTGTTTTTTGCTCATAAATGTATCAAAATAATATATATTTTTATTTTTTAAAAATTATTTTTGACATTAGCACATCAAAACGATCTGAAAACACCAAAAAACATTAATTTGAAATAGAGAAAAAATTTTAAAAATATAATTTTTTCAAAAACGCTTTTAAAACACAAAAACAAATGGGGTCTAAACCCCTTTTGTAATTCTTCAAGGGCTAGCAACTTCTCGCTGAAAGTTGATTTTTGGATAGAAAGAAAATAAATAGAGGATTATGTTATGCAGCAGGCCAATTCAATTTTTTTTTAATATAAAAAAAATGTTAAGGCCAAGCAAATATTTTTAAAAAAGAAAAACAATTTGATACTCAAATCACCGACTCGATTGGGTTTAATAAGCTTAGCTAGTATAATACGAATAAAAAAATGTAATGACAATAAATAAACTGAAGAAAAAAATTGACAACGTAAAAAGAATTAAAAAACCCGACTCCAACCCTTCTAGGTTAGCATGTCAAATCTGCAACTTGGTCATGATATTGAGGCAACACTGTCGAAAGAAACTATATAAAACTATGAAGCTCGATTTTTTTTTAATATAAAAAAAATGTTGAGGTGATGCAAATATTTTTTAAAAAGCAAAAAAGATTCAAGATTCTAATCATTGACTCAACTAGGTTTAATAATCTTAAATAATATTATATGAATAAAAAAATGCAATGACAATAAATAAACTGGAAAAAAATTGACAACATGAAAAACATTAAAAAAACCCGACCCGAGTTAGCATATTAAATTTGTAAATTGGTTGTGATATTGGGGCAACACTGTAAAAAAAAAACAAGATAAAATTATGAGGTTTGATTTATCAAACAACCAATGTTTAAGGGTGAACTGAAAAATAAAAAATAAAAAAAGGCAACAAAAAAAATTCTAAGTCAACCTACTAACCCTGTGATCATGAGTACATGATTAAGATAACTTCATAGAAAAAAATAAAAATAAAAGCATGGGGACAAATTTTCAATAAATCAAGTGTTGAATGATGTAATTGAAAAAAATAAATTTAAAAAAGGAACTGAAAGGGCCAAAGTTAACTCATGATGAATTTCAAAACCAGTTCCCCTCGTCATTAGCCATGAGCTAACCCTATAGAAGTCAAACCCTATAAAATAATAAAGCAAAATTCTAAATCAACAAGATACCAATGGATAAAAAAAATGCAATGAAAATGGATAAAAAAATAGTAATAAAAAGAATGAGAACTACATTTGATGTAAAAATAATTTGAAATCAAATGCTAGGGAAAAAGTTTAAAAAACCAATTATAAAAATATATAAAAAACAACAATAAAAAGAATTATGGTCAAATTTGATATAAAAATTAAATGAAACCATATGGTGGATGAAATTGAATAAAAAATCAATATAAAATATAAAAAACAAAATAAATAACAATCAAACTAATGAGAAACAAAATGGATAAAGAAAATGAAATGACACATTTATATTTTGACAAAAAAAAAGAGAGAAAAGAAGGGGAAGAAAAAAAAAAATTCACTAGAGCCCAACCACTACGTCACATCACTAAGAAAATCACGACAAGACGCTTCAAATATTATCATGTAAGATGGAGTTCTGACGTGGAGTGGCGCCTCACGTATTGCCAACACCAACTACTTTTTTTAAAAAATTAAGATCTATATCTATAAAAAAAA
>Ga0307515_10016678_pt1 | contig 13431 bp, 6 predicted proteins | sample 17_EM_MG_FD_194513 | JGI IMG/M metagenome (GOLD analysis project Ga0307515, IMG submission 194513) | Populus trichocarpa ectomycorrhiza microbial communities from riparian zone in the Pacific Northwest, United States - 17_EM | ecosystem: Host-associated > Plants > Roots > Unclassified | place...
GCCGCTCGTACCTCGTTATTTCGGGCTATTAAATATATATATATTCATATCTTATTATTACAGGTTTTTGAAGTGCTTTTGGGCCCTTGCGCAGCCTGTTTTGTAGGCTCGCAGGCTGTTGAAGGCCTCTTTTTTTTTTTTTTTTTTTTGTGGGTCAGGGAGGTCGCTCTGCGACCGACCCACGAGCAAGCTTCTGTGGACCGGTGCCCCATCACCCGGCACGACCTGTTCTCTAGAACTCTCCCTACCGTCACCTGCAGGAATCTGGTTTAAGACCCCGTTGTCTGTTGGAGACTCCAATACACTCACCACACAGCGTGAGTTCAGAGGCCGGGAGTGTGGGGGTCGCCACCAAGCGTAAGGGCTGGGGAATACCCACTAAACCTGCAGGGGGCCTCCTGTCCGACATTGGCAAAGGTGACCCCTGTCCGCGACTGACAGGGCACGCCGTACCGGACCGCCCATAAAGAGTTTTAAGTCCCCCCTGAGTCCCCGTCAACGAGTCATCGGACAGGATCGGGGGACCGGCTATCCGCCGCCTTGCAGAGGGAGTAGAACCCGCTTCCAGAGGGCAACGGAAGGGTTAAGAGACTACGGGGAGGGGTTATCCAATGGGGCCACGGTCGCGCGTCATAAACTAGTCGTACGCGCCGTCTGTTAGCGCCTGAAGGATAGCGGCTCTCCGCCCGTGGGCGGGGGGCTCGCTCTGTGCCCGCAGTACCTGGAGCAAGGCCGCCCTCCGGCCTGGGACCCCTCCTCGACCACAGGCCGCCACCAGGTCCGGCAGGGCCGGCTGGCCGCGGGAAGGCAGGGAAGTGGGTGCTCTGAGCACTGTTTCCTTCCGCTCCTTGACAGGAGGCGCGGAGGCCAGGGCGGCCGTAAGGGTACCTACGAACAAATCGGGCACGAAAAGGAACGAGGGATCATGAATCTCCTTCATCCGCCACCGCCACAGGTGCCAGAAATAATTACCCACGAGCCATTCCCTAACCGGCCTGGAAAGCGAGAGGGCCTCATTGGGGCGCCTCAGTGTCCGGGAAGGGCGGAACTTATTCTGTTCCAGCCTCCGCAGGGCCAGTAGGGGGTACCACGGGGAGCGCCCCCACTCATCCGGCCGCAAAGAGCGGGCAGGGAGCAGGGGGGAGACTTTACGTAGTTGCTCCAACAAAACGGCCTGAAGACTGTTCAGCCTGTAGCGGACACAGCTGACCAGGATATGGTCCAGCGACATCTCAACGCCGCACTTGCAATGTCTCCCCAGGTCTGAACGTCCGTGGTACCTATGGCCGAGAACCAGCGCACCGTTCATTTCTTTCCACAGGGTCTCTTGGAGCTTAGGGGGAACATTCAGTCTCCATACATCAGCGATGTACCTCCCAGGATCCAGCACTTCATCGAAGAGGTTCCACATAGCCACGGTCCACCTGTCTGAAAACTTCGTGAACTTCAAGGTGCTCGAGGGGGCGGGGACCCGATGTCGGACCACCAGTCTAGTCAGGTAGTCCAGAGGCTGGTGAGATAGGACAGGGCTACTGTCCACCCATCCGGCAGGGGTCTCCAGGGAACTGAGGTCCAAGACCCGCCCGTGTACTCTTCCCTCGTTAGCCAGGAAGTCCGCGAGGTTATTGTTCACGTCGTCCCCATGTGCTTTAGCTTTCTTAAAGGAAAGTCTCCCCGATCTATCCCGGAGCAGATAGAGCAAAAGCCGCAGCAGAGCGGTTGGCGCTCCGCGACTAAAATGCCTGGGGGCATCTCCCCACCCGTCTCTCTCCATGGCCAGGAGACCCCCTCCAACCAGCCCCAACACGAAGGTCGAGTCCGTATGTATCACGACATGGGCATCCCTCCAGGCCAGTAGGCAAAGGACTACGGCGGCAACCTCAGCCACATTATTGGAAAGTTGTATACCGGAGAGCGAGACCTCGTCATGAAAAGTTAGATCCGAGGTCCAAGCTGCACCTGCCGAGCATGACTCCAAGCCATTATCCAATGCGGAGCCATCCGTCCAGATGTGTATGTCCCTCGCAAGCAATATGCCCGAGCCATCCCGCACCCTGGGGGTGACCGCCCGAGCATATGGCCTGGCGTCCAGTTGACCGCTGTAGCTGGCCAAGAAAGCATCTTTATCATCATGTATCTCCATGCGGGCCAGGGCACTCGCGGCGGCCCGTACCTGCACAGTGGTGGTCAGCAATGAGTTGGGGGTAAAAATTCTGACGCAGCCCAGGGTATTCGTCATCGCTGGCCAAATCACAGCGCTTCGGTCGGGGGCAACCAAGCAGACAGCCCTGGTCGGACTCCAGGTCGTGGACAAAAGCTTCCTCTTGAGCAGGTTTAACACGGGCCGGTAGCCGACCAAGCGCGGTGAAGAAACATCTGCAACAAACACGTCACCGACCGTATGTATACCAAGGGCGGATAAGCCACGGCTGTTCCTAGAAGCGACGGCAGGAATAGCTGGGTGGAGCCGGGCCGGGGCCTTGTTTCTGGCCGCCTGAGAGGGCGCCGCACAAGAGAGATCGAGGCCCACCCTTCGTGCGGTCAGAAAGGCTTGTCGGACTCTGTCTTGCAGGAGGGAGGGCTTGACGTGGGCGCGTTGTAGGAAGGGATTCAAGCCGGACTCCTTGCCTGTGACGCATGTGAAGGAAGCCAGCTTGACATCCTTCCATACCCATCTCTTCCATGGAACCTTCTGGGGGCCGGATACCAGTTCACTCAAGAACCGTAGGTCACACGCCTCCTGCCGCGTAGTCAAAGAGGGGCAATTAATACCGCCCTCCTCGATAGGAGCCTCCAGGGTCCGGTAGGCCATGGAGGACATATTGCCTCTCACAAACCTCTGTATCTTCCCGCCTATGCGATTCCGCCAGTACGCGGGGATGCCATTACCATCCAACAAGAAATGACACCGGGACAACATGAGGGCTTTAGCCAGCACGGAGCGATTCTGCGCGGAGGCACCAATGGCTCGCCACTGTCTGATTATACGCCCAATATGAGAGTCTACCTGAGACCATCTGGGTGCGGCGAAGTCTCGGCTAGCCACCCAGACCCCGAGCACTCTCAAGGGGCTGCCCGGAGGGAGCACGAAGGCTCCCGGGATGATATGTCCCGCCATAGACTGTCCTGTGAAACATTGAAGCTGGAAGTCATGGGGGCCGACCGGCTTCACGTCAGTCTTCTCAAGATTGAACTTAGAGCCAATGGTGTAGGATACGGAGCGCAGGCAGTCATTGATCGCGGGGACAGAGTCCTCGGCAGAGAGGAAGAGATTAATATCGTCAGCGTAAAGCATCACTTTGACAGGGGGGAGGCCATAAGCCGAGATACCGGTCACGACCTGCCGTAACCTCATGGCAAGGGGCTCAATAGAGAAGTTAAAAAGCAGACAGGAGAGGGGGTCACCCTGCCTCACACCCCTGCGTAGCGGGAAGCTGTCGCCGTAACCGCTATTGATGCGTACTCTCGAGCGGCATCCCGCGACGATGTCACCCAAGAGCCGTAGCAAGTCCCCCGGGATTCCCAAGGCTGCCAAGACTTTCAAGAGCCACACCTGGTCCACTCTATCATACGCCTTGGCCTGGTCTAGACTGACAATGAAACCGGGAGTCCCGCTGGCGTCACAAAGGTGCGCCACGCCTGAGGCCAACCGGGTGTGCTCCTTCATCTGCCTCCCCGGGACGAAACCCTTCTGGTCCTCGTGTAACTTGCTCGTGGCCCAAGGGGCCAGTCTAGCGTTAACCAGGTTAGTGTACATCTTGCAATCCGTGTTCATGGAAGAGATAGGCCTATAGTTCGAAACCAACATGGGGTCGCCTTTCTTGAAGAACAGGCTGACATTGGCGTCCTTAAAACCCAGGCGGGATGTACCCCTCGCCCGCAGGTCATTCGTTAACTCCAGGAAAACCGGCCAGAACGTCCGGGGAGGAAGCTTGGCCTCCTGCAGGGAAGCCAGCAGGGCCACCAGAGCCTTCCAGAAATAGTAGGGGATGCCGTCCGGCCCCGGCGCCGTGTTCGGCATCTTGTGACCCAGAGCGGCCATCTCTTCAAGCGAGAAAGGCCCCGAGTGGTAGTCAGTAGGATCGGGGCGGCCGGAATACTCATCCCGAAGAGCCCGCAACAGATCTTCCTGAGACCGCAACCTCAGGGGTGTCATCTCCTCTGGCCTATGTAGATCTACAAAATAATCATTGGCCACCGAAGCCATTCCTGCCAGACCCACATGGGCGGCATCCTCAGAGGGCCGACGCAAACCTTCCACCGAGACGGAAGCCCTGCTACCCCGTTCGTCCAGCTCCTTATTGGAAGAGAGCCGGAACCACTCCGATGTGCGCTCCTTAGCTATCCTAGCCGCTTTCCTAGTGGTGTTGGCTCTCAGCTTCGCCTCCCTCTCACTCAGTAAGGCCGCAACTCCTTTAAGCTGGGCGGCAGAGGCCCTTTCCCCAGAAGTAGAAGCAGGGTTAGCATCGGACGCCCGGGTGGAGTCAGCGACCGGGCGCCGCAAAGGCACCTGCCAAGGAGACGCGGGGCACGATTGGAAGCCTTTGTTGACGCGCTTGGGTGGTTTTCCATAACCAGGTACAGCCTCCGGCCATACAGGGCCGCGCTTAGCCAGCACGGCTGGCCCAGCATGTAGCTGGTCTGCCGCCCTCCGCATAGCACCGCAGATGTCTGCGGGGTGGATGTTTTCTTCCTTGACGGCCCGCAGCCAGTCCTTCCTGCCGTTCCTCTTAGTAGTACTCGAGGCGTGAAGTCCCGCCGCCAGGACACCAGCTTTAAAAGTCGTCCACCGCTCGAGCGTCATGGGGGGGCCGTCAACCGCCTCTCCCCACAGCTTCACCACATCTGGCCAGAACGCCCTCGACTTGGAGAGCAGATCCAGCGAAGGGAGGCGAGGAGCAGGCATCGCTCTCTCCACCTGGGGTCGCAAGACCACGAGAGTAGCGACCACCATCCGGTGATCCGACCAATCAGTCGCGACAGGTACGGGTTTACGGCAGGACCACCCTGCCGACGGCCTGTACACTCTGTCTATTCTAGAGAAAGTTCGCCCTGAAGCCATTATCTTACTGTAAGACCACTGCCTCATGGAAGGTTTGGCCCCTGCGCAATCCTCCATTTTGCAGATTGATTTGATGTCTCCGAAGATTTTAAGCAGGGGGGCCGCCTTACTACGGGACCCACTGAAAGGAAACCGGTCCTCCGGGTGTTCCACGAAATTCCAGTCACCCGCCGCCATGCAGCCAGTCCAGAACTCCGCGCCCACCCTATCGACATAAACCCGCAGCTCCTGCCTCAAAAGTGCCAGGAACGTCCTCAGGGAAGAGTACCCGCCCGAAGTGTCTCCATAAACCCCCAGGAACCAGAACTGCTCCCTACTCTGTCTGTGCAGTAACTTGACTATAAAGGCATACCCCGGGACCAGAACGTCGTGGGTCTGGGTCTCCCAGCTAGAGTCGCTTCTGGTGATCAACGCCAGCCCAGCATGTGCCTGCATACCGGCTTGCCCCAAAACACGCGTGGCGCGGGAAGGGACCAAGTCCTCTACATGAGTCTCCGTCAGTAATAGCAGATCCAAATTCTCCAGGGTGAGCAGCCGCTCCGCAAACGGCAGCTTCTGGGTTTTCTGGGGCTTCTTGAGGACCTGCCCGCACATGTTCCAGGTGGCCACCCGGAACGATCTATCCTGGAGGACGACATCAGGGGAACGTGACCCAGCATTAGGCGTGGGCCCCGAGCCATCTGGAGGCGCCCCCGCGCAACTGGTAGGCTCAGGGCGCGAGCCTGCCGTCGGAGGAGAACGCGGATTACCTTTGGTTCTGCTGACGCTCCGTTGCGACGCCGGCAGGAGGGGGATTTCGCATGAATGGCTGTTTGAGACACCGATGGCCCCCACGCCCACCGGGGGGGTACCCGCTGTTCCCCCGCCGTCGCCGTCAGCCCCTCGGCCCTGAGCCGGGTAGCCAACAGCCTGTGCGGGACGTCGGGATGTTGCGAGCTTGATGTCCATGGCGGCTAAGAGGGGGATTGCCCCGCGAGTGACCTGTAGAAAAAACAAATCTATAGAGGGAGCGCGCCGGGGGGCAGCTGGCCACACTCCCTATCGGGTGTTACACCACTAGCTAAAGTTAAATGAGAGGGGCATAAGCGAAGACCAGTATAAACCAAAATCCGAGACCAAACGTGACGCTCCAGAGCCACCACGAGACCGAGACCAAGAGGCGTTACATAATAGCCAGAAAACAAAAAAACCGGAAGGATATGCTACCGCAAGCCAGTCCGCAAGAAATCAAACCGGAGAACAAACCTGATATCACACGTGTCACCACAGAGCAGAACCGGGACTCACTCCTTACCCTCCTTCTCTTCCTCCATGAGCGCAAGCTCCGCGCTGATCTGGTCGTCTATGTCCGTGCCCTTCTTCGCGAGCCGGGCAGCAGACAATTCCGCCTTCTTTTTCTTATCCTGTGCCGCCTTCGTCTGCGCACGGGTCGGCGCCCGCTTAGCGACTTTGGAGACCAATTGCCTATGTTCTTTCGAGAAGACTGGGTGCAACTCCTTTCCTTTCGCCGCAGGGATGACCGTCGAATATGCGCTCTTAGCGTCCGCGGCGCTGATCCTCGAGCCCGTGGGACTATTCGTACCACCCCTGGCCTTCATGTTGGTGTCAGCCCAGGCGGAGAGGTGGAGATTACGGTCATTCCACAACTTGCGCCGGACCACCGGGAAGGCCAAGAAGAGGGGCACCATGGCAAAGTACATGGTTGAAGAGCCAGAAATCCGTATGGCAAGCCACGCAGCTGCTGGTGGGGATATGTATCCGTCTGAGAGCAAAACCTGCAGGATTGTGGAGGCCGCGTCCCTAGGGTCGTCACGCCCGCAGGGGACCGCGGGCCCTGCAATTGCCTCAATCGCTTGGAAGTCTGGCTGCGACCTCAGTGTCTTGACCGCCTTCTTGAAGCCGTCTCCGTCCGTATTCATCGCTCCCAGTTTGCACACGTAGTCCACGAAACGCGGGGTAATCTCCCTCGTAGCTGTAGACACGCTGGCCAGAGCATTCCACAATGGCACCACGTCCGAGTAGTCGGCCACGCGATGGCGTCGGATAGAAATAGCGATCTGCCACCACTGCCACTCGTATGCCTCAGTAGCAGGATCGTCGTAGAGGAAATCAGGCGCCAAAGACTCTACATCCATCACTCCTTTGCTTCTGACCCGCTTAAAGTCGCTCCACTCCGCAGTATGCTCGTGCTCTCTCGTCAACCAGTAGAACGAGAGCAAAAAGTCTCCCTTGCAGAGCCTCAACGCGCTCTCCACTTCTTTGACAGGCGCGTCCGGGAAAGCCCCCGTCAAGACACCCTTGGCCTTGGTTACGTCAGCCACGGACTGCATCCAGGCGGACGCGGCCGACAGGTCTCCGTTCGTCTTGTTTAGCACCAACGTGAACGTCTCGCTGCTGACAGAAGGGAAAAGTTTTGCAAGGTGAACCAGGCTCTGGGACAACGAGGGGTCAGAGTAAGTGTCCACAGGGCTCCGCACGGTGTAAGAGGGTTCCTGAGTCGGCGGGATGGAGCCAGACGTCGGCAAAGGAGCGTCGGGTTCACGGGCAGGGGTGGGAAGGGCCGGTGCCGCCATCCGTGTAGGTAGGAGTTCACTGGGGAGGACGCCCGCAGCTCTGATCAAAGCGTCACCCTGCAGGGGCCTGATGTGTGCGAAGAGGATGTCGTCTATCTCGTCGCCGTGCCCGACCAGAGGGTTCCGCAAAATTGGAGCCTCCAAAGAGGGCAAAGGGATCCCTGCCTCAATATCCATAAGGTCTTCAGCAATGGTACGACCCAAAGCCAAGGACGAGAGAGCTCGGTTGGCCTTCGAGTCTCTCGGGATTGGGGCGAAGACCGCAGGGGGCGAAGGGTCGATAAACAAGGGCTCTGCAGGCTCCATGGGGGTCCCTACAGGCTGTTGGGGAGCGGGGGTGACAGAGGGCGCCGGTACCGGCGCTACATCGAGCAGGCTATCCGGCCAAGTGTATGTAGAGGATTGCGAGGGCTGGATGGGCTGGGGTATGGGCGCGTAGTACTTGGCCATCCCAGGGGAGCTGTCTACAACGGGAATGCCCAGTGGAACCAGGGACCCATCAGCATGCGATTCGGCAAGGGCGGGTGCCGGAACGAGAACCTCGGCGGGGGCGTCGAGGGACACGATGACCACGCTGGGAGCGGAGGCCGGGGCGGGGTTGGGCGTAGGCGTGGCGCTGACGTGTGATTGGGAGCGCGTAAAAGCACTCAGCACAGCAGGGGTCACGTAATGTGCGTCCCCAGGGACCGGCAATGCTTAAAAAAAAGAGGTTAGAACGGCTTCTCCAAGGGAGCGCCGGGGACATACTTTCAGCAGGCATAGGAGCCTTGGGCGTGCCAAGGCGCTCTGCGCCTTGGACAAGGGGGGGCTCGGTGCTAATGGGGTCTAGACCAGACCCTGTCAGGGCGGTATGGCAATAATGGGGTAAAGGCTTACTGCCGGGGGGGCTAGCAGAAAATTCGGAGGGGGGGCGAGTGAACTCGTCAACCAAGACCTCGTTGGAGATGTCCGCCGGTAGGTGTCCATCTTGCCGAAGGGAGAAAAGGACAGGGTGGATCGACCCACCAAAGAACTTGCATACCGAGTGGATCAATTTCCTGGTAAGGCCCACTACCGGGTCGGCATTCCCTAGCAGCCGCCCGCATAGGAAGTTCGAAAGAGCAGTAATGCGCGACGGCTCTGCCCGTTCTAATATGCTCTCGTCGCCAGACTCCTCCATATCCATATCTACATCCAGGCCTTCCTCATCCACCACCGACAGGGCGGGGGGCGCTGCTGGCTGTCCTGGGAGGCGGGCATGACGAGGCGCGGCGGCACTCTTAACCGAGGGAGAGGGGGGCACTCTGATCGGGAGCTGCCAAGTAGCCTTCTCGAGGTCAAGGACCCACTCTCCTGCCTTTTTACTCAGGACCAAACTCCTGGACGGCATGCTGATGATGGAAAGCCCGCCCAACTTCATGAATGGCAGGGGACATTCCGCCGTAAAGTGGTCCGAGGAATAGCAGCCTTGGCATGCATATGGACGCCTCGCGGACCAAGAGGGCTCGAAATTGAGGAGTGGGGAGGTGTCCGGCACCGAACCATGTTTGTGGCCGAATTCCATCGACCAAGGCCAATAGACATCTTCAGACTCGAGGGTGAACGTGCCTCTGAACTTGGAGGTGGCTCCTCCCTTCCTCACCCCCAGGACTCGCCATCCCAACCGGACGTCGCCTGTTTCAAACTCCAAGAGCCGCTTGCGCATCTGGAGGAAGATCGAATTCTCGTCAGCCACGGAACCTTTGACTACCCATTCCAAGTCTCTGGCCCTGCTCATGGGTGCGAAACGCCGGATAACATAAACCGCGTTGGTTTCCGCCAGCCTGATGAGATCAAAGGTCTGAGCCTCCGACTCGCCCTTAGACCCTGAGGGCACCGTGCAAAGCATCCAGTCCTGCCGAGGGCTCATACGCTCAAAGTGGACCTCACATTGCCAGCGCTGAGCAAGCTTACTACGGAGCAGCGTCAACTTGGGGTCCTTGAACATGGGCCCCAGCTGCGCGACCCTGGCGAACATAAAATGGTATCCCGGTTTGTCGTAAACTGTCTCGAATTCCGCCCAGGACCAACTCTTGATGGGCTCCAGGGGGTCTTCGTAGCGGTTATTCCATTGAGCCCCCTTCCCAGGGGCGAGCTTGGCGAGCTCATCGCAAGTGTATAGTTCCAAAGAGCGAGGAAGGTATAGCTTGGAGTCTACCTGGTCTCGCATGACCGGCTTCAGACTGGCCAATGGCGCTTTCCCTGTAACTACCGGAAAAAGAGGGGCAGTGCGACCGGCGTGGTCTTGGTAGTTAGTCTCTGGCCAAAGCTCTGCGTAGGAGGGTTTGTGAGCGACTGGAGGGGCTTCAGGGGCAGTGACTGAGGGGGCGCCTTGAGGTTCCGTATCCGCGGGCTCCTCCGCGCCGTCCATCTTATCCACAAGCGTCTCCTGCTCTGCTATCCTTGCTCCCAAGGCGCGTCGCTGGGACTCCAACGCTCGAACGTCTGCACCCGGCAGAGGCTCCGCTATGTCGCGATCCAGCGCCTTGAGCTCCTCAAGCATCCCAGTAAGCGCATTAGAGGCTTCAGCCAACGCATGCTCCCGCTGCTGTTCCTCGTCCTGCTGGGCCGTAGCGGCAGCCTGCACCTTCTCTAGAAGGGAGTCGAACTCCACCTTCAGTTCTGGGATGAAGGCTCTCCGGTCGAAACCATCTCCACCCTGTCTCTTGGCTTTATTCATGAAGAGCAAAAGGTCAGACCAGGCCGGCTTAGTCAAGGCCGCTGGGTACTCATCCAGGATTGCGCGGAAGCCGTTCATGGCGTCATCCACCGGGTCTGATATGGCTGCCCTCCACCTAGCGACTGGGGAGGAAGGCCGGCGGGACCGTGGGTCTGTGGAGTAGGGTGTAAAAGGCACAAACTTGTTCTTGCCCTTGCCCTTCCCTTTGTATCTCTTGTGTTGGAAACCCGGGGGAGCATCGTCAGGTCTAGCGTTACCTCTCAACAGAGTCTCCTGCGGCGGCAGGGGCGCCCTTGGGGGCGGGGGTCCGTATTGGCCTCCCGCTGGGGCCTGGGGGGCACGGAAAGTTGGGCGGGGACGGAGGAGGTCAGGGGACAAAGGCCTACCCCAAGACGCACTAGCACCCCAGGGAGGTCTAGCGTCAGATGGGCCGGCTCGCGGCATGGAAGGGCCAGCCTTGGGCAACTGGGCACCTACGACGTAGTGGCCCGGGGCTGAGAGGGGTACCGTGGCTCCCTGGACCCAAGAGCTAACCACATGATAAAGCCCAGGTCGCTGAATGACGAGGAAGACGTGTTGCTGTTCCACCAGCAGAGAGTTCCTGAGCGCGAAGACCGTGGGGTAGTAACCCAGGACTCGGACCGCCTCATGAACATTACATTCCCGCACCGCAGCTAGATAGCAGAGGCCCGGGAGGAAACCCCAGGGGTGGAAGGAAGGCTGCCACTCAGGAGCGGCGGGGATCTCGTCCATCGGTCGAGCAACGGAGACCGGGCTTGGCGTCGGTAGAAGCTCTACGTCGTCGAGAGGGCAGGGGGTAGTAAGCTGAGGGGAGGCTCGGGTAGTAGAGCGGTGTTTCCGGGCTCGCTTGAATTTTGTGTGGATGTGCTTGGTGGGCGAGGCGGGCCCGAAGATGCACTCATTGATGATGAGGACCGCCTCTGCCGCGTCAACAATGCGCGCTCGTTGTGCAGGTGTTGTCATGTCTGAAGATCTGAAAATCTGAAAGAGAAGAGGAGCACCCTCTGGATCAGCAAAAAATTCCAACCACTCAAAGAGCAGGAGAGATAACGACTGCGCTCTGACTCATCGTCAGCCAGAACATCTGAAACCACTAGTAGATTTAGTGTGGGTACCACCACAGTGCAAGGAGGGTTGTTAACGCAGGTACCGCCTGCGGGCGCTTTTGTTACCGGCAGATCCAGAGGACCGATCACGGAGTTGGGAGCTTCCACGCCATCTCACTGGGTATGGGCCCAGGCGGCTAACAGCCCCGGCCATTCGGGGAGGCAGCTGTTAATCATTCCCTGACAACTCCGAGGAGCTGGAAAGGGCGGGCTCGGCATCTCCATCCGTGGGGGTCCCGAAGAACCGATCCACTAAAGCCATCTGTTAAACCGCTGGCTAGGATTCAAGTGGAGCGTGGCCACTAGCTTTTATTCTCGTGTTTGACCATCACGCGGACGTGAGCGCAGTTCTCAACGCCCATAGCTCCTGAACCCACCCCTGAGGGAGGTCGCAATGAGCCAGGGGCCCAATAGGACCCCTACAACCCGTTTTTCAAGTGGAGGGCCACCTAGCCATTTCTCATTTGTTACTGGTAGATGCAGCACCAAGCGCGGTTTAGAATGAGTGTATCGCGCCAGCACTCCGCAGGGAAAGACTCCCAAGCCGAGTGGGACCCGCCCCCTCGTGCAATAAGCTCGGGGGCTCCCTCCATGGGGGCCCACCACCTGGCCCCCACTTTTCCCGCAGCGTTTGCTATTAGAGTGCCCCCGCGCACGCCGCGCCTCTCCGCAGGCCGCAGCATCCAGGGGCCCGCATGCCGGGAGGGTTATGACAAAAGTCCGTGGCCGTTTATTATACAGAGTGTGGCGTCTCTGTGAGGGAAAGGCTCCCTAGATAAGACCAGAGCCGGTTCCGCAACGCCCTTAGCACGACTCGGGCCAGAGATACGTTGCCTCCCCAACCCCAGACCTTCACCCAGTTTCAAGTGAGGGCGCACTGACCAATTGGGGGGCGGTGTCTACCCCAGCATGCGACAGGCAAGCTTCGTGGACCACCGTGGTGGGGCACGTAATGTCCAAGGCATCCGAAAGATGCACCGTAACACAGATGGGGGAAGGGAAAGGACGTCGTCCGGATGTGTCGTCCGCTGTCCGAAGATGACGGCTTACTGCACTGCTGTCCCTACTCCTGAGCAGAGGGGCGGGGGCGCGCTGTTTCCAGACGCCCCAGCTCCACTCATGAAGGGGATGCCATATGCCCTAACAGCACGTCCGACAGGGAGAGGATTCCCCTGCGCACGGCTGGTTTGACTAGGCCGAGGCCCCAACGTTTGGGGACGGCTGACTGTGCACACGGTGCTGTAAAATCCTCGGTCTAGGGGGCGGGACAGAGGGTCGCATGCACTCTAAGCTGCAGGGACTCGCTAAGCCCAACCGACTGTCCATGCCTAGACCCGCAGGGGAATGCCCGAGGGCGGTCAGCAGCGAGCCACAGGCCGGCCGCGTAGCGTGGGACGAAGGGGGAAGGACTCACGGAGCAGGGGTCCCCAGGGTATACGAGGGGACCTGAAAATGAAAGGCCGGCAAGGCAAGGCCGCAGGCAGTACAACGCACCACCAACACGAGGCAGCCAGCCGGGAGGCCAGAAAGAGAAAAACAAAGCTCCCTCTCTCCGAAAAAACCCGCCAGAATAAGTGATATCAACGTACCAGAGCTACCAGGAGGGCGACCAGACCTGGCAGAGCCCGGGGAAGAAAGCTCGCACACCAGGCGCTGCGCGAGGCAGCGCCGGTCAGAGCGCGTCGTGGACAGCGACGACCAAAACTAGGCGACGACGAGCAGTGAGCGGCAGGGGGCCAGCGCCAAGGTCAGCTGTAGCCCCCAGCCAGGATCCATGACCACCATTTGCGTTTCAGAAAGAAACTTACCGCTTGGAACTACGTGGAAGTTGTGGTCGGGTCCAAGCTGTTGGAGGCCTCTTAGGCCTCTCGCAGGCAGTCGTCGCAGGCAGTTCGCAGGCCGCCCGCACCTCATTATTTCGGGCTATTAAATATATATATATTCATATTATATTACTACAGGTTTTTGAGG
>Ga0307515_10016679_pt1 | contig 13431 bp, 1 predicted proteins | sample 17_EM_MG_FD_194513 | JGI IMG/M metagenome (GOLD analysis project Ga0307515, IMG submission 194513) | Populus trichocarpa ectomycorrhiza microbial communities from riparian zone in the Pacific Northwest, United States - 17_EM | ecosystem: Host-associated > Plants > Roots > Unclassified | place...
TTCTGCTTATAACGGAAGGCGGTAAATAGAAGTTTAAGGTTATTCTAATTAATAGTTACCTTATATAGCTTTATCCAGGGTTATTTAAGGATTACTAAGTAACCTAAGGTAGTTATAAAGAGCTTAATCAATTCTTTATAGTTTAGGTATTAGAGTTTTAGAACCGCTATATAAGTAATACGGCCTAAAACAGTGCGTTTACTATTAAATCTAAATACATTAATATGCCGATTAAGGGGTGTTAGGGTAAAACTATTGTTTTACGCAAAGATCTTATTAATAAATTCTCTACTGCTAGCTCCTATATTAATTAAGTCTTAAGCGTTAGCCTATTAACCTTTCTACCAAAAACGGTAATTAACGGTTATACTACAATCCTAAGAGTTAGGGTTTGCAATATCTAATGCATTTAACGAGATTCTGTAATATAGCTATTTTAAAGAGTAACTTAACTCTAGGATATACCTTTTAGTAGTAAATAGGGAGGGGTTCTTATAGAATATTAGCTATAGCTTCGTTCTTATAAGTGGTATTTACTAAATATGGAGTTAAAGCTAGATAAAAATTGGGGTCGGTGGTTAGAACATTGGTGCGGTAAATAGTTGCTAGCGTTAACTATTTGTAGATTTTTTTAGAAGGGGGCAGAGTAGTAGTTAGAGTATAGGTGTGAATACACTGTATAAGTCAGAATATTATACGTATACACGGTGTATTATACAGTGTAATACACTATATAAGTGTAAGCTTATATAATATATTATATATTGTAATCCTCAACGTCCTCCTGGTCGTCGTCCTTACCGTCGCTAAATCTATATATATCTGGCTTAAAAAGAGCCTCTATAAGATTCTCATCCTTTTCTTCATCCTTATCTTCTTTATCATTAAACTAGGTGTTTCTTTTATCTCCAATTCTCTCTTATATTTGCAGATTCCAGTATATATACACTAGCTTGTTCACTTAATCGTTTAATAGAGAATTCCTATTTCTACTATAAATAAAGCTAAAGGCTAACTAGTTCCTTTCTGTAGCGCCTATAGTAGGTAAGACTAAAAGCGCTATTGTCGCTAATTAAACGAGCTTAGTATGGGATGAAAAGAGACTCTTTCACCATAGAACTAGGTCCATCTTCTTTGCAGCTGCCTAATTAAGAGGCCTACTAAAAGGACCTAATTTGGCTCGTAGTTTAAGAAGCTTAGTATATACTATAGCGGTCTTCTTTTTATTGTTTTTATAGTGCTCTAATAGCCAACCTCTAATACCTCTTATTTGCCTATTGGTGACGTTAATAGGCCTCTTATTACGGGTAATAGGATTGTAGAGGTAAGTAATCGTTATAAGGGGGTAATAGAGTTTCTTAAAGCACTGGCCGATAAGTTAGAGCGCCTCTAAGTGGGTAAGTAGAGTATTTAATAAGGTAGCCGTCTTATTAAGTAAAAGGTATAGTACGCGTACAAGCGTAAGAGCTTCGGCTTATTGGTTTTAAGCGATATTGTTACCTAAAGAAAAGGTGTTAATAGAGCCTCTAATTCCTTTGTTTTGGCCTAATACTGCTTGTTAAGGATTATAGTTCTTATCCTATTATACTTATCCTTTGTATCTATATCTAGCTTATTACCTAGGCAAGCTTATTAATTAAGAATAGCTTGTTATATTGCTTTAATATTACTGATATTTAATTAAACGGTGTATAATTTACCTTGCTATCTTGTTTTACCTAGTAGTTACAAAGCAACGAACTTCTAATTAATTTCCTTAGCGGTAGCTTTAAGTAAGCCGTTTAATACAGCTAAATTCTTCTAATATTAATTAACGTCTTTAACGGCTTTAAAGTGTTAATAAAGCTTTGGTACCTTTATAATATCCTTAACTAAAAGGTTTGTTATATAAGAGCCGCAGCCAAGATAGAGAATCTCTGGGTACTCCTCTTATACCCCCTTCTAAGACTTCTTTATATTACTAGCGTTGTTAGTAGTTATAGTAACAATATTCTAAGGACTAATATCCTTAACTGTCTCGTTTAAGCCGTCTGCAATATATTAACTAGTATAGCGATCCTTTTCTGTTATAATTAACTTTAGGAATATAGCCTCTAATTAAGCAATTAACAAGTAGTTAATAATACTCTTACCCTAAGGATTTGACCAGCCATTAGATACCAGTATAAGCTCACCCGGATATTAAGTAATTAGATCCTTTATTCTAGCCTTAAGCTTTTTATATATTTGGTTAAGAAGAGGATTAGCTAGCTAGTAGCGTAGGGGAGGTTTATAGGCAGGTCGAATTTAATAGAGGAACTTAAGAAATAGCTTATTCTCAACCTAGATTAATTAGTAAGTAATTAAAATATTAATTAAGAAGCTACTTACTAAGCTTAGAGCAATTCCAGCACTAAAGAAGAACTTAGTAAGAAGCTTATTAAGTACAGCTACCTCTACTGTCTTAACAATATTATACTAAGTTCCCTTACGCGGTCGCTTGCAATCGGTCTTTAAAGCGCTTTTTAGAGCCTCTAATAAGTGAGGTTAATATTTGGCATATAGGCGTTAAGGCAGTTCCTTACACTTTTTTAGGTGGGCGACGACCTTTTGACGACTATTTAAGTGCCATGTCTTCTGGCAGTGGATGTAGATAACCTTTAGGTGAGTTTTACTAGGGAGTTTATAGGCAGCAACCTCCTTCCAGTATAGGTTAGCCGTAGAGCCTACCATTTGGTGAACGATTTGACTAAAATATTATGCTAAGGCTCGTAATAGAGGCGAGTATACCGCTTAAAGAAATACTGTGATGAACGGCGTTGCAAATAGATGTTCTGCTTATAGAAATTTACTATAGGCGAGCCATCTAAACAAAAGACTCTTCATTATACTGTTTACTAAGTATGTGGCTTGTGCAATATACGGTATAAGCCTCTAGAATACATGTGTAAGTGTAAGCTCACACCTCTAAGTTAGAGAGGTAGAAGCTACTTCTATATTTAAAACAAAGGCCTAGCTTAGTACGTTATTCTTATTTAAAGGACCTTAGTAGGGCGTATTCTAAGGTCTTAGTATTAATATCTATAGCGTTAGAGTGCTTAGGCTAGGATAATAACTTAGTAGATATTTATAGGGTTGTCGTATTATATTAAGGAGTGGGCTTTAGTATTAGGCGTAGTATATTATTATACTATTTATTAATAATATTTATATAAGTATTAAGAGCTCCTAATAGGTCTACGCTAATTAGGAAAGTTTTTAGTTTAGGGCTTAAGGATTTAATAAGGCTATTAACTAGTGCGGAGTTATTCCAGCCTGTTTCCTTTATATAACAGTTAAATTTAGAGAAGTATACTAAAAAGCCTTTTATTCCTTAAGTTATATAATTTATCTTCCTTTAAGCAGTAGCTTAGTAGTTTAGGTTACCGTATATAGCTTTAAGGAGTATAACTAGGCTTTATACTAAGTTCGGTTAAAGAGGTTTAATAAGGTTAGCTGCGTCTCCTCCTAGTTAACTTAGGGCGTAGTAGAGTTAGTTAGCTTTAGTTAGGTAGCTGTTAGCATTACTAGTTAGTTAAGAAATAATCGGAGTTCTTATTATTTGCTAGTAAATATTAGAGGGTTTAGTAATTGTTTAGATTATTATAATATAGTAGTTGGTTTAGGATAAATAACTACTATAGGTTTAGAACTCTCGTTCTACATATTTATCTTTAAAGATAGCGTTTAGTCTTAGAGTCCTAATATAGATATCTTAAGGGTGCGGACTTCTTCTTGGAGACTCTTAATTAATTACTAGTATTATGTGTTTTGTTCGGCTTATTATTAAGTTAAAGTGGCTTAGTTTTGTGCGAAAGCGTCTATAAAAGACTTCTGTATCTCTACTAATTGTTTTTAAAGTGCGGGTATAATACCAGCGGCTATTATAGGGGTCTTAGGGTTGTTTTATATTTTAGAGGGTGGTATATAAGGTTAACGTAATATAGTATCACGGAGTAAGTATAAGCGATAATAATATATAATAAAGTTAAGACGTTATATAAGGAAAGAAGGTAAGAAAACGGGGAGAAAGGGTATATATTATTAGATTAGTTGCTTAGTTAATATATATATAGGATAGAATAGGATTTAAGTAGTAGTCCTAGTAAAACTTGGTAAAATTTAGTAAACTAAGCGGAATATAGTAGAATGCGGTAAATTACTGTTAGATTACTATAAATTACTATTAGATTGCCGTCTTAGGGTCGGTCTCTTCTTGCTAAGTTAGTAGAAATAAGTGGATATATATAAGGTATTACGGAGGTGTCCTATAATAGAGCTTTACCTTATATAAGTTACCTATCTTCTTAAAAACCTTATACGGTTTAGCTATTTCGTAGTCTAGCTTACGGCTTAATTATTTAGTCTTTTAATTTCTTATTATAACCTAGACTATATTACTAGGGATAAAGTTAAGCTCTTAATAGTGTTTGTTTGCCTACTATTTTATTAACCTTAAGGCTCTTCTTAGGTTCTTATAGGCTACTATTTAAGCTTTTTTTAGCGTTTAGCGTACTATTAGGCCTTATTATAAAATAGCTTCTCTTATATAGTTTAGGGTTCTTCTAGCCTTTTCTAGTTAAAGCTTATATAGGATAAGTATCCTATTTCTAGCTAAATTAAAGTAAACCCTGTAGAGTTATAGAATAGGGTTGCTTAGGCGTAGTCTATTAAGGGTAATAGTTTAAACTAGTTGTTGTAGAAGTAGTTAATAAAGGGCCTAAGTCTCTAGTCTAGGTACTAATTTATAATCTTTATCTAACCGTCTATCTAGGGGTAGTATTATAAAGATAATATATTATATATAAACGCTAGATAAACAAGCATCGGATTTAAAGAATTAATAGCTATATACGGCTATTGTAGAGACTTAAGAGGATTTCTAGAGAGCTTAAGGAATGTAGCTACGATCAAATTTATATAGGGGCGTTAGGGTGGATAAACTATATACCAAGTAATACTAAATAAGGAAAGGAAACTAATTATACGTACCACGTAGCGCATATTACGAGCAGTTCCATAACAGGTAATAAGCTATAAAAAGCTTTAGTTTAATACCTAGGATTTGGGTAACCTTATTCTAAAAGGCCAATATAAACTATACCCTATAATCAGATATAATAGTATTTAGTAGTCCGTAAATTTAGTAGACGTAGTAGACATATAGCTAGGCTGCCTCTTTAGTATTAATGTTTTTATAATAGGGAATTAAAAACGGGCGTTTACTAAAGCGGTTAACTATAACTATAACTATATTATATCTATTATAGTTTATAGGTAGTTTATAGAAGTCTATAAAGATATACTACTAAGGGCGCTCTAGTATTAGGAGTAGCTTAAGTAGTCCTAAGGTTTTGTCTTATAGGGTTATAGCCTTTTAGTAGTCTTTATAGTTCCGTATATATTAATTAATATTTATAACTATTCTTAGCTAATAGTAGTGGTAGTTAATAATTTTACGGGTCTTGTTTTTGCTATGGTATACTATAAAAACTTAGTAATAAGCTTCGCGGATTAATTTAATCTGTAAATTGTTAACGTTAGGGGCTATAAGTCGCTCCTAGTATAGGAGCAATCCTTTCTCTGTTTTAAAATTAGGGTTTCCTTTTACAGCTTAATTGCGAAGGGCCTTTAGGGCGTTAGCTGTGCGGTTTGCAGTTAGGAGGCAGTTAATTAGCCCTATTAGTATTATAGGACACCTTTATAATACCTTATATACGTTTACTTATTTCTACTAATATAGCAAGAAGAGGCTGACTGCGAGATAGCAATCTAATAGCAATATACCGGCAATCTATGGCAATCTGCCGTATTCTGCTATATTTTACTAAGTCTACTAAATCCTACTAAGTTCTACTAGGACCGCTACTTAAATTCTATTCTACTTTGTGTATATATTGATTAAGCAACTAAACTAATAATATATACCCTTTCTTCCCATTTCCTTACTTTCTTTTCTTATATAATGTCTTGACTTTATTATACAGTTTATATATATAGCTTAATAATATCTACTTCGTTATATATTATTATCGCTTATACTTACTCCGTGATAATTAGTTTATCTAAAGATTCCTATATTAGTACTAGCTTATTTTACTAGAAGTCTAGCTCTTTAAGGATCTATAGGTTAAGCTATTTAGGATAAAGGAGGGCGCGTCTAATATTAGGCCTTTACCTTATTCTAAGGTCCTATATTTTATTCTCTTTAGGTTAGGCTATTAGCCTTAGAGTTTTACTTACTAGAATAATATATAATTATAAAGAAGAATGGGGAGAGTATTTTAGCCTATTAGGCCTATTATTTAGTAAGCTGCTTTATAGTTATAAAGTACTTTAGGGCTTTATAATCCGTATATATCTTGATCCGGGAGTTTATTCCTTTAAGCTCTACGCACTATTAGAACAGTAATTAAATAATAGCTAGTATTTCTAAATCATGTACTTTGTAGTTATACTTAGCCAGGTTTATTATTTTTAAAAAGAAGATAATAGAGTACTATTTACTGTCTGGGTATAGCTGTAATAAGATTCCCGTTACGACCCTATTAAAAGCGTCCATTTTTGGCATTAATTTAAGGTCTAGGTTATAGTAACAAGGGATTAAAAAAGAGATAAGCTAATCTTTTATCTCTTTAAAGGCTTTTATATACTTACTATTAAAAATAAAAGGCGTATCCTTCCTAGTTAGTTATATAAGAGGCTTTACTACAATTCCATAGTTATAGATAAACTAGTAGTAGAAGTTATAAAAGCTAAGAAAGGACTAGATTGCCTTTACCTTCTTAGAGTTAACCTTAATTCCTTTTATAGTTACAATAAACCTAAGGTATTTTATATATTTTACCCCAAACTTATATTTCTTAATATTAACTTATAAGCCCATATTCTATAGTCTCTCTAGGACCTTCTTAATATAAACTTAATACTTAAGTTTATTATCCAAATATATAAGAATATCGTCTAGGTATACCGTATAGAATTTATTAAGATAATTAAAAAGAACGTTATTTATATACCTTTAGTATATAGCTAGTTTATTAGTCTAAAAGGAAGGACTTTATATTTATAGGAACTATAATAAGTACAGAACGTTGTTAAGTCTTTAGATATAGGGTCTATTTTAAATTTAGTAGAAAGCTTAGCGGATATTAAGTTAGTAAAGATCTTTACTCGGCTTAAACATATAAGGGTTTTATTAATTAAAGGAATAGAATACTAATCCTTTTAAGTAATAGCGTTTAGCTTTTAATAGTCGATATAAAAATAAAGGCCTTTATTAGGCTTTTTTATAAATAAAATAGGGGAAGTAAAAAGGGCTTAACTTAGCTTAATAAACCCTTTATCCTAGTTATTAATTAAGTATTACTTTATTACTTTTAGCTTATTTATTAATTATTAGTAGAGGGGGCTATAGCCTAGCAAGTTATTGGCTTTTAATTAAATCTTACAATTATATATCTGGTAAGGGGGTAACTTATTTAAAGTCGCTTTTAAAAATATATCCTTATAATTTATATAGATAGTAAAAAGAAGGCGTTTAACTAGTTCCTTATTAGTTTCCTTAGTTAATTCTTTCTCCCTATTATTAATAATTTAGTTAATCTTATATAGGCTTATTATAAAGACCTTATTATCCTTTTAGTATATATTAAAGTGGAACGCTATAGCGCTAATTACGGTAATATTTACTATAGGGGGGTTATATAATAATGGGGGCGTATATAACTTTAGGGGCCTCTAGGGTGCTAGCGTTATTATTACTTCTTTTAGCTCTTATTGTATCTTTTAAAGGTTATCCCTTATATCCTATTAATATATTCTTTTCTATACTGGTTAAATCTGCGCGAATTAGATATTATCTATGTTACTATCTATTCCGCTTCCGTATATAGAGTCCTCTTTAAATATAGCGCTTTAAAAAAGTATCTTTATTAGTATAGAGTTCTTTCTAGCTTTGCGGCGGGCGTCTTTTTAGGTAAAAGCTAGGTTATAGGCCCAGATATTTTACTAGTAGGTACAATTAGCCTTTATAGCTAGTATCTTATAGTTAGTTCGGATTTCCTTAACAAAAGAGGGTAATTTTAGTCTATCCTCCGGCTAGATAAATTGTCTTTATTGTATATTTAGCTAAATATTAAAATAGGATATCCATTTTCGGCTAAGGATTATATTATAAAATCCTAGGTTTAGAATATAAAAAGGGATACTATATTAGCGTTATCCGTTAAGGGCGATATATAACTTTAAGACGTAAGTAATCGGTTAACTAGCTTAGCTATTATAACCTTTTACCTAAATAGACTTCTCTAGTTAGGTGGCTTTTGCATTTAGAAACTTAGTAATATTATTTATATAGGCAGTATTTATAAAGGCGAAACTATTTGCTTTACTGTTAATAAGGGCAGCTATATTAACTCTATATCTATTTTAAGATACTATATATAGAACTATAAAGTATTTTCTACCTATTAACTAACTTAAATTAATCTCTTTAAGGTTAATAGGGTACCCTAAGGGGGAGTCTTTCCCTAGGGTTCTTTTTTTCCCAACTTATTAAACATTTCTCCTTTCTCTATCCCCTTAATAACGCCTATATCCTTTAGCTCTAAGCATAATAAAGCAAAGTAACTATCTTTATTATAGTTATAGCATATAGCTAAGGTAGGGTTAATTAGGGTATTATAACAAGTACTAGTTAAGGGTATAGTATACAGCTAGTTAGGCAAGGCTCGCCAGTATATAGATATAACCGCTTTTAGTATAAGAGTAATTATAGCTTATCTTCCTACTTTAGCTCCTATAGGTATAGCTAATAAGTTTCAATCGCTATAGGGTCGCTTCTACTAATTAGGGCGGGCATTAATCCGCTTTAGTTCTAAGTTTAATAATAGGTAATAAGCTACAAGTTTTTTATAGGTTATACTTAAATCCTCTAATTTTTAAAGGTAAGGTCTGTTCTATTAGATAGTAGTTAGGGGTTAAAGAGCTTAACGGACTTTAATTACTTTATTATTATATCCGTACTTCCTAATATATTATATTTAGTAAAGTAAATAGGTTGGCTAGGGCTTTAAAAGGGGGAAACCAAGCTACTTTATAAGCCCTTAATGCTTTTTAGAATCCGCTCTAGAGTATTTTATATATTTTAGGCCTTAAGATAACTAGCCTCCTAGTTGGCTATAAGGGCGCAAATCTGCTCGCGTACATCTATAGCGTTATTATTGTCTTTAATTTCTAATCCTAACTAGATCTTAGGTTCCTCTTAGGTAAAGGCAGCTCTCTTAAATAAGCTTACTTTAGGTGCTATTGTTAGCTTCTTAAGGTTTATTAGTATTATATACTTTGGTTTTAATTCTAGGGGTATAGGTTTAGTCCTATTTAGCTTTTAAAGTAGGATATTATTAAGGCCTTCCCAGGTAATATAGAGTTATTTTAGTGTCTAAGTATAGCGCGTTAACACGTTATTGTAGACGAAGTTTTTTTTAGGGTAGGATATTATTAGGGCCTTCCTAGGCAGTATAGGGTAAGCTTAGTATGATATTACGGCTTATATAAATGCCTCTAAACTAAAGCTTATAGAATACTGTATTATAAAGATATTAAGCTAAAGAGAAGGAAAAGAGGTTGCTAAGACCGAAGTAAATAAATATATAGGGGCCGCCGCTAAGGCGCTAGTAATGGGCGAGCTAACTATAGGTCGGCAAGATATAGTAGAATTTAGCAGGTAGTATACTATAGCGCCGTCACAGTACTATAAATGTAGTAGCTCTAGCTGCTATTAGCGTATTAACTAGATAACAATTCCCTATACTATATTATTTAAGGATCTTACTAATATATGCATCCTGGTATAGGGTATTTATCTCTTTTTTCTTATTTTAAGTTATTTTTATCCCTATAAAGCATTCTATAGGGCCTAAGTCCTTTATCTTAAATCTTCTTATTAGACTCTTCTTTAGAGCCTTAATCTTAGCCTTATCTTTACTAATAATTAATATATTATTAACGTATATAATGATTAGAATTCCTATTAACTTATTAATATATATATATTAATTGCTAGCATACGCTTTAAACCCCAATTACTAAAGCGTAGAGGCTAGTTCCTTCTGCTATAGTTAAGGTGCCTATTTTAGACTATATAGCGCTTTTAGGAGCTTATATACCTATTTAGGCATATCCTTTAAGGTCTCCTTATTAATTTCCCAGTTAGGTAGTACTTCTATATAAATATCTATATTAGCGGTTAAGTTTAGAAAGGCTCCAACTATATCTATATACTTAATCTTTAAGTTAAATAAAGCTGTAAGGGCGACTACTAGCTTTTATATAACATTTTTATATACCGGCCAAGATCTAGGCAGTAATACTTAGCAGTAACTTTACTACCTAAATCTCTTACCAAGTTTTATTCTGCCAGTATAAAATCAGTAGCTTAGAGCTTGTTTTAGTATTATAGATCTAGATTTTAGAGCCGTAAATCAATTGATTAGTATAGAGCCGTTGCATTGTAATAAAGATATATCTTAAGCAATTTATATCGTAATCCTTAATATAGTGTTATATATGGAAATAAAAGTTTTATAATTGCTTTAAATTTAGAGCTAGCCTAATAAGATTTAGGGTTGCTTGGTCTCTGTAGGAAAGTTATAATATTTAGCGTGGTATTAAACTTAGGGGAACGTAATCCGACTGCCCCCCACTAATATTACTAATATTAATAATAGAGCCTAATTAAGTTATAGAGGACTCCTTTATATATATATTAAGTATAATATAAGATGACGGCTTTAATAAAGCAAGGTAGTAGATTATAAATAAGCACTATTGGTTGGGAATAGTTGCATTTGCTAGAGTTACTAAATATAGTTAAATGGCTACGTATACCTGCTCGGCCTTAGATAGAATAATTAAGTATATAATTAGAACTATCTTGCTAGTATTGTTATTACTTAAATAAAGAGTTAAGAGGTAGGGAGAAGAGCAAGTTAGTGCTAAGTTAGTGGTAGATAATAAATAAATATCCTAGGCGCTTTAATACTAAAGCACTCTAAGATATACTACTATACAGTTATATTATTTTATTTAGTAGGTCCTATAATACTAATTTGTAATTTAGATATACTAAAAAATACTATACTGTCTGTGCTATTAAGAGAGGGGCTAAGGGAGGTGATTTAGAGGAGGTTGTTTATCTAATAGACCTAAATCCACTATAGTAACTTATTCCTTCCCTATTCTTTCTTCAAAGCTATAAGATATACCTATTTAGAAGGCTAAAGTGCTTACTAGCTTCTAGCTTAAGTAAGTATTTAAAAAGGATTAATTAAATAGCAGCTTATATACGGTTTAATTACGCATTATTACCAACTTTAAAAACTTACAACTCCACTAAATATTTATAGATTTCTACCAAATTAAAATCTTAGAGTCTTTTAGTGTTGCGCTTTTATTATATTATGATTATAGAGTCGTCGTGCCATTTAGGGGGGTTGCGCATTTATTAAGGCCGGCTGGAGGCCGGCTTTACAACCCCATCCTCCACCTTATACTCCTCCTTAATAGAAGCCTCCTCTAAAATAGTAAATACAACCTGCTTAACCTTCTGCTTCTTCTATATTAATCTTCTTTCTACTTTAAGCTGTATATTAAACTCTTATATAAAGCGAGCCTCGTCTATAAGGCGCTTTTTCTCTTACTTAGTATCCTCCTTATGCTTTTACTCGGTAGCTTTACTAGCCTTTATTATTTTATTAATTCTTTACTTATCTTCCTTTACCAGCTACCTCTATACCTTATCCTTTACTTTACGAACTATATTAGCTTCCTTAGCTTCCTCTTTCTCTATTCTATCTTAAAAGCTTCCTAATAGCCTTAAATACGGCTTTAAAGAAGTATATTAGTCGCTATAAGCTTATAAATATCCTAGGTAAGAGCCCTTACCTATTTATTAGTTTTAGATTAAACTACGTCCTTATTACGGGATATTCCCGTAATACCTTATACACGTTTACCTATTTTTACTAACTTAGCAACTAGAGACCGACCATAAAACGGCAATCTAATAGCAATCTGCGGCAATCTGACGGCAACCTATTGCATTCTACTATATTCTACTAAGTTCTACTAAGTTTTACTAAGTTCTGCTAGGACTACTACCTAAACCCTATTCTGCTCCGTGTACGTATTAACTAAGTAACTAAGTCTACAATATATACCCTTTCTTCCCGTTTTTCCTACCTTCTTTTCTTATATAACGTCTTAATCTTATTATATAGTTCATATACATAGCTTAATAATATTTACTTTGCTATATATTATCGTCGCTTATACTTACTCCGTGATACTATATTACGTTAAACCTATACCCTATACCGCCTTAATTTGTATACAGAATAACCCGGAAGCCCCTATATCTATAAAAAACCTATACGCTATATTTACCAAATAAATAGAGACTCTGCAATAAGCTTTTGCGAACACCCTTGCCTATTAAAAAGCCTAACATTATAAGTTAATCAAATCTCTAAAAAATGAAATTAAAGAGATCCGCCGAAACCCACCGTCTGCCCTACTATTACCCCTACTCGCTGCTACTAGTATTAACCTATAAACACTAGGTAGAGAGAACATGTCTAAAACTAGCTCCTTAACCCCGAATTCGCCGACCAGTACCCCTAGAAAGAAGTTAACTAAATATCTCCCTAATCCTCTCGCCTATTTAGGTAAAAGAAATAAATTACGCTTCTTCCTTAACTAACTTAAGAATAAGCTAAATGGTAATATTGATTGCTACCTAACTCCTAATAGCCAGTTATATTACGCTATAAGCCGCCTAATAGAAGACGCTGTAGAAACTATATACCCGTTCTAGCCAAGCACTATAAAAAAACTAGTTACTATATTAGAAGTATCTTATAGCGACCCTAACCAAATTACTATAGTATAAAGAAAACTAAATAAGATAACATAAGGCTCTAAGAGCTTTCTATTATACTTCGCCGAATTTTACCACTATATTAAAGAGACTGGATAGAATAAACCCGCCTTAATTAATCGCCTAGTGGAGTCGCTAAACTCTAAACTAAAGGCTTCCCTTATAGGAGTTAAGCTGCTGGATACCCTTACCGCCTATACTAATATTATTAATGGCTTATACAACGATATACTACGCCTTACCCTAAAATATACACCCTAATACACTACTCCTTATATAAGCTTTGCAGTGTATAGGAATTAAACAAGTAACTTAATTGTAAAATGTAGCTCTAGAGCCTCTCTATATATACGAGGAAGGTATAGGTAATAAGATAAAAGGGGAGGCTACTACGTAACTAAAACAGCGTGATACGTAAGTGATACGCAGGCGATACGCAGTCGATACGCAGGTGATACGCAGGTGTTTTAGTA
>Ga0307515_10016681_pt1 | contig 13430 bp, 1 predicted proteins | sample 17_EM_MG_FD_194513 | JGI IMG/M metagenome (GOLD analysis project Ga0307515, IMG submission 194513) | Populus trichocarpa ectomycorrhiza microbial communities from riparian zone in the Pacific Northwest, United States - 17_EM | ecosystem: Host-associated > Plants > Roots > Unclassified | place...
TTAATCCCTACTAATATTCCCTATTCTATAGTAGAATTATCCTCTACCTCTTTTATAATATCTTTAAGGTCTATATACTCCTAGTAAGCTGCCTTTATTACCTTATTATTATAAAATGTTTTACCTATATTAAACTTATCGTCCTTAATATCCGATCTATAAACTAGTTTATTAGTTCCCCTATACTTTAAGGATTTTAGCTCCTATAGCTAATAGCTTACGCTATACTTAGCGTCTTTATAAATTTAGTATGCGTTGTTATAACAGAACGCAAAACTTTTAATTAAACACTCTTTTATTCCTTATAGTACACTATCGTCCCTCTGGTTATATATGTCCTCTACTAGTCTAGTTCCCTTTATTGCATAGTAGTTTTAACTATCTTTATAATCCCTTGCAAAGTGACCTTATTTTCTATAATTTATATAAGCTCTATCTTTAAACTATTAACTTTGCTATAGAGTCCGCCTAAACATCTTTTACTACTAAGATCCCTGGTTTAGCCTTTGCTTCTTAGTCCTATAATTACTAGATCCTTAACCTTTAGGTTTCTATAGTTTCTTATTCCCTTTCTTATAGGCTTCTTTAGTACTACTTAGGTCTATTAGCTTTGCGCCGTACTATAGTTTCTAACTTAGCTTTAGTTATTGCGTACTTTTCGCCTTATATAACTATAGAACTCTATTCTAACCTCTCTTGGCCTGTTCCCTTTAGTAGATCCAATTGTTAATCTTAATCGCCTAATTTATTAACTCCCTTAGGGTATCCGCATCTTCTATTAGGATAATCGCGTTCTAGACTTTAGCCTTAAGTCCTTACTTATACTGTGCTATAAGCGCCCTATTATTCCACTTAACTTATATAGCTAGCGTTTAGAACTGCGTTATATACTTAATTGCTAAGGTTCGTTATATAATGTTCTAGAGTTTTCTTTTTACTATAGTTGTCTCTTCTAGGTCTCTAAACATTTGCGTAAGTCGCTCTATAAATTCTTCCTAGCTTAAAAATATAAACCGCACCTCTTAATTAGTAGTGGTTATTCCGTTTGCCTGTATTTCTATAAGGTAAGGCTTAAACTATTTAAGTGCTCTTCCTAATAGGAATAGTCCTGCATAGGCTATTTAATCCATAGGTATTAGCAGCTTTGCCCCTTCTTACGTGACCTTAAAGTGCATCTACATAAGAAATCCTTTAAGCTTTAACTTCTCTCCTAAGTACCTTTTAATTAATAGTAGCTTAATCTTTGCTATTTTTATCCTATTAACCCTTTCTTCTAACGCCGCATTATTTATTATTAACTAGTTAACTATTTCTTATAGTTATCCGACCGTTACAGGTTATTAAGAGTTAGTGTTTGCTATACTAGTATCTCCTCCTAACCTTAAAGTAGTTGCCGCCGTTAATAGCGTTATAGTGGCTGCTTTTAGTGGCATGTTATTTAACTTTCTATATTTAATACTATAACTAGGTAGTAATTATGTAACGGAACCTTATAGCAGGAACTATGGTGGGCTTATTATTAGGCTAGGTGTGTAGGTAATGTAAATTAAAGTTAACAACGTAATAATAACTAGTAGAGTAGTTGCCTAATAGATTAACTCTAATTATATTCTGAGAATTACTATAAGGAAGGAACTATCTAGGTAGGGACTGTAGTCCTTTAAATACACAACCGTACTTCTATAAAATCCTTCTTATATATAATATACGTGTGCTCTATCTGCTCTATTACGGATTATATAGATCCTATAGATTATATAGATTATATTATATAACCTTGGTTACTATTCCTCGTTACATAGCTCTATCGGCTCCATCCTAGACCGTACTTAAATTAACTAACTAGCTTCTTCCGACTCCTCTCCTAGTAGTCGTAACATTGTACTTAAAGCGTCCGTAATAATAACCCTTTGGGTAAGACGGCCAAATAAGCTCTAATACCTAGATGCTTTAGAAGCTTAAAGACTTTTATATACCTACGGTCACCGCTAAGGAAAACGCAGACACCCTCTATAATAGTTATAACGCTGCTAGAAAGCAACCAGAACCCCTTTAGCCCTACTTAGGCTAATCGGAAGATTAAGCGCTAGAGGTAACTCTAAGATCTTCCCCTAAGTTAAAAATGCTAGAGGAATACACTAATATATCTAACTAGGGAACCAACTAGAACCCTCCCGGAAGACCACTAGCCTATAATTAGTATAGTAATAGTATATAGACTGCTTATAAGCTAAGTAGGCCTACCCCTTTAGGTAATTTAAGCTAACTACTAACTTAAGACCTAAGCCTTATTAGGAAGCCTATACTAGCTACTAGTACTAATACTACCTTTATAGCAGAAGCTTCCCTAGGCCCAAGTTTAGAAGGTTAAAAGCTTTATACTAATCTCCTTTAAGATAGATATTGGGAAGCTATTATAAGGCTCTTAGAAGCTATATAAGAGGAAGCTACTAATAAATATATTAAAACCCTTTAAGGGTAAATCTAGATCTAGTAGGGTCTAATCTAAGCTAGGCAAATTCTTTTATAACCTAGTTAAGGCTAAGGGCTTTTTAAAAGTTACCTAGTACCTACCTAAGGAGGTATAGAAGACTTAAAGAGTTATCTATACTATAAATAGAAAAAGGATATAGACCGACTGGCTAAGGCCTTTAGTAGTTTAGAACTTCGCTATAGACCTAACACCTAGCAGTTAGACGATTGGGTTTGTAAGGTAAACAACTTTTTTAAAATGCTAATAATACAAGATAATACTAAAGAGCGTATACGCTGGATTATTAGTAAGATTAAAGACTAATTACTAAACTAAATTGCACCTAATTGGCTTAATAAAGAGCAAATTACTATATAGCTATAGCTATAACCCTTCCTAAAGAAATAGACTTAAGATCCGTATATTGTATAATATAATAATATAAAGCTATTCTAGAATAGAACACAGCTGGACCGCTATAACTTTCGCCAGTTTATAAACTTTATAAAAACTTATACTTAGTAGATGGATCTAGAGCCCTTTAAAAATAAGGACGGTAGCATCTATAAAAAGAAGAAGATTGGGTTTATCTAGGCTAGAATTAAGCTAGCAATTTATGACAAAATAAAGCGCGTAGGAGCCCTATCGCGGATTACTATATATACGGATTTTAAACGAGCAGTTCTAAACGCTAAAGATATAGTAAAGAACTAGACCTCTTCTAGTAAGAAGCTAGGGGGTTACTAAAAGCGTAGGTACTCTAGTAGTAATATAGGGCAGACCCAACCTTTAAAGAAGCTGTTCTTAAAGAGAACTTTAAAAGGGTTAAAGTTAGGAACCTTAAATAACGGGAAAAACTTTTAGGGTTAACCCAACGCCTGTCTAGTACCTTTATAGAAATACTCTAAGAAGTTAAAAGAAAACTCTAAAGGTAGATCCCATTAGAAAAATAAGTAGGGCGATAACTATACTAATAATCTAAAAAAAGAAAAGCCTTAGTTGCGGACCTTTTCTGGCTGCAACTAAGGCAAAATATAAAAGGAAAGACTCTCTATATTGCTATTAAGCTAAAAATAATACTCCCTATAGGTAAGGTATAACAGTTCTAAGCACTATATAATAGCGGCGCTGAAATTAATCTTATATAATATAATTTGGTAAAAGAGTATAATCTTATCCTATTATAAAGGTAGCGGAAACCTATTATAGGCTTCCTAGATAAGCACTGGATTAAACTATATAGTACCTATAAGCTTATAGTGTTAATAGCTGATATACACAACCGCACTAAGGTAGTTAGCCCGTAACCCTTCTAGGTGGCCAACTTTATAAATTATAACCTTATCCTTAGATACCCTTAGCTTATAAAAGTAGATCCTAAAATACGCTTTAAGACAGGAGCCTTTAAATAGTGGAATAATAAAGATTTGGAAGGGCGTATATTACTAATAAGCCTAAAGGACATCCTAGAGAATATAGCCTTAGGCAAAATAGTATACGCTCTATACCTAAAGGAGTATCAGATCTAACCCCTATTTAATAGCAAGATGGGTATAAAGCCTAGTATAGGTAATAACCCCTTTATAATAGAGACCCTATAAGGAACTACCGGATAGGTCGCGGAGACATTATAGGGAGGCGGCGATCTTAAAGATCTTATAAGATACTTTAACTGCTACGGATTACTCTAGCTTAGGCAATATATAAAGAGTATACTTTAACACCTTAAACGTTACGTTAAAGAATTCCCTACCCTCTATTAGCTACTATATACAACGGTTTAATATACAGTAGCAACTATATATAAGTAACTACTATAGCGCGCCTATCGGTGACTTACTAGGCTAGATCCATCCCTTTTCTAATAAGCTATTAAGGTACTTCTGTAGAATCTTAAGCTCTTTACGCGAGAGGTTGTAGATAGGAAGGTTTAGTGGTTATTTACCTTCTTTTAGATTAATTATATAATTGTACTCCAAGTTCTATAGTAGGACTTTAGCTCTTCTGCCTAAAAATACCCTTAGTAAGTCCCTTAGGCCTACTAGAATATTTAATAAATTAGGGTTGCGTTTATCCTCCGCGTTATTATTAGGTAGGTTTTAGAGCTTCCTTAGGATACTTACGGGCAGTATCGTGCGCTAATCCTCTTTATCCTAAAACCAGATAGAACTATAAGGCTATACGTAGACTATTACAGTCTTAATAAGATTATAATTAAGAACCGTTACCTACTACTACTAGTTAGTGAAATACTGGATTAATTATTTAGGGCGAAGATTTTTATAAAGTTAGATTTACAAAACGCCTATTATAGGCTCTATATTAAAGAAGGGGATAAGTAAAAGACCGCTTTTAAGACCTAATACGGCCACTTTAAGTATCTAGTAATGCCTTTCGGGCTAGCCAATGCGCCTATAATATTCCAATTATATATTTATAGAGCCTTAGGGGGACTAGTTAACCGCACATATATTATTTATTTAGATAACATCTTAATCTACTTAAAAGACAAGGATTAATACGAGCAATATATCCGCGAAGTGCTAGAACATTTAGATAATTAGGGCCTTTACGCTAAGGCGTTAAAGTATATCTTTAACACCAAGTAGGTTAAGTTCCTGGGTTACATTATAACGCCTATAGGTATAGTTATGGACCTAGTACGGGTATAGACAATCTAGGAGTAGCCGGAGCCAAAAAGCTACTAAAATGTTTAAATATTCCTAGGCTTTACTAATTTCTATAAGCGCTTTATTTATAACTACTTAGACGTTACCTAATACTTATCTAACTATATTATGGAAGCTTTTTAAAACCTAACCTAAGAAGCAAAAAGCTTAAGGGCAGTAAGGAAGAAAACTAAAAAGGGACCAACTAAATAGTATAAGCTATAGTTATAGCCTAGAAAGGTTTAGGAGGCCTTTTAGGAATTTCGCATAAAGTTTATAAAAGCTTTATTACTGCGGCATTTTAACCTAAATTAGCCATTAATAATAATTACTAATATATTAAATTTTGCCTTTACTGGTATCCTACTATAACCTAATAGGTATCCAGACGCTACCCAGCTTTATTAAAGACCAGTAGTATTTTATAGTAAAAAATTCTAGGGACCTAAAGTTAGGTATTATACCCACGATAAAGAACTGCTGGCTATAGTTAACTGCTTTAAACAGTGGCAATACTACCTTAAGTACGCAAGCTATACCACTCGTATACTCTTAGATTACTATAATTTACGCTACTTTATAACTATAAAGGAGCTTATACCTTAATAAGCCAAATAGGCAGAGGAGCTCGCGCGATTTAATTTTAAGATTAAATATAAGCTAGGGGAAAATAACCCTACTAATAGACCGTTATAACAGCCAGACTATACTAAAGGCTTTAAAACGGGAGAAGGAAAACAGATAATAGATATCTTACTCCCTATATTATAGAATAAGCTCTAGGTATAGAATGCTTAAGTACCTATAGCTCTATACACCAAGTCTTAGGCGGTATAAGCCCTATTAGTTTCTACTAACGTTCTAGCTAGTACCTAGTCCGTTACCAATAAGGGTCCGAATATACCTAAATAGGACGTCCCTAATACATTCTTAGAACCTAGTAATACACTATCTCTAATTACTAAGCTATCCCCTTAAATAAATAACAAAGCTATAGAGTAATTAGAACTCGGAGCCCTATAATAACTAAAGGACTTTGACCTTATAGCGGCCTTCCTAATGTATACGTATTAAAGAGTTATAAGATCTATAGTACTATTTAGTCTTATACTTAGAGTAGTATAGGACAAAATAGCTTTTACCTAGGAACTATTTAAAAGGTTAATAAACCTTATCCATAAGGTGTAACGGAGGGACGCTTTTTATATTATCCTTAATACGGAAGTAGACCGGAAACGTAATGGAAAGGAAGCTACTAGGCGCTACTATTAGGAACTAGACCTAATAGGCCTACTACGTAAAGGTAGTAAGGTTTAGGTGCTATAAGAAGCAAATCTATAATAGAAGATTCTTATGAAGAATTATAATAATCCTTTAGGCGGCTACTATAGTTAAGCAAAGATAGTGGAATTACTTTAGCGCAAATACTATTAGCTAAGGCTTAATTAGGAAGTAAAGGAGTATATTAGCTATTATAAGAAGTGTTAAGTATATAAAATCCGCAGGCATAAGCTATAGGGTCTACTTAAATCAGTTCCCCCCGCTAGTAAGCCATAGTAATATTACGTTATAGACTTTATTACGGATCTCCCGCTATCTAAAGATAGCCAAGGACGAACATATAATTTAGTCCTCGTACTTATTAATAGGTTTTTAAAGTACGTCTAATACCTTCCCGTTAACAAGACGATTAATATATAAAAACTCACCAACCTAATTAAGGAGAAATACTTTCTTAAAGTAGATTAGCTATACTCTATTATTACTAATAGGGGCAGCGTCTTTATAAGCTAATACTAGTTGGACCTATGCTTTCATTTAAAGATAGACTATTAGTATAGTATGGCTTTCTACCTATAAATAGATAGGTAAACGGAACGCCAGAATTAGGAACTAGAGTCTTACCTATAGATATATTTAAACTACTAGTAAAACAACTAGTGAGAGCTACTTCCGTATACGGAGTATACTTATAATTTAAAGCAATATATATTATATAAGTATACACTAATCCAGATTGCCTATGGCGTTTAACTATCTGGGTTTAATAGTATACCCAACAATTACTAGCTAAGGCCGTATAATTAGTTATAGGATCCTATTAGGAAGTCTAAGGACATCTACCGGAGAGTATAAGGATACCTCTAGAAATAGAAGGAGTAATAAAAGTATATAAAGCAGAGCCTATAAGATACCCAAGAGCAGTAAAGACTTTAGTATAACCGCAAGCACCAGGATAAGCATTTCGGAGTAGGCGATAAGGTTCTATTATATTTAACAAATATTAAGACCCATTAACTATTAAAAAAGCTTAATATAAGATACCTAGGTCCCTTTTAAGTTAAGGAACGAATTAGTAAGCTAGCCTATTGTCTCTAGCTACCCCTATCTATGGCCTATATATATCTAGTATTTTATATAAGCCTATTAGAGCTATAGTATAGACCACCGCCAGAAAAGAACTTCCGTCTAGGCCTAATTAAATACCCTAAGGTAGTAGGCGAGCGGCATAAGGTTAAAGCTATACTACGCTATAAGTCTATTAAGAATAAGCTTTAATTTAAAGTTAAATAGCTAGGCTGGCCCGCTAAGGACATTATATAGGAACTAAAGGATTACCTTAATTATTACAAAGATATTCTAAAAGAATATTGGGACTAAGGTCCACAATTTACAAGTCGCAAAAAGCGCTCTAATACTATAGTGTTATCGCGACCTATAAAGAAAGCTCGCGAAAAGAGTAAATAGGTTAAATTGGATATAGAACGGACAGGCTCCAGAAACTATAGAAATAGGGCTACGGCCTAAAGCAGGACGAGTCCTTAGCCTTTTTACGTACATAGCATAAAGTTAATAGGGCATTTTACTAGAATTACATTCCCATTTATTAATCTATACTAGGAACATTATTTTTAGGGCTTCTAAGCCCTTTTAAAAGCCTTATAAGGCCTTTTTAAGCACCTAATTAAGGTCCTTAATTGCTACTATATACAAGAACAAATCCTAAAAGTCTAAACTATAAATGCCTAATTTAAAAAGCCACTACGCCCTATTATTATTAGGAGTAGGATTAGTATCTATTAGGCTACTAAGTAATAGCTAATAAGAATAGAATCTAGATACCTTAGTAGGTATATAAGTAGGTATAAAAACAGGGGTAGGATGATAAGGTGTAGCTAGAGTAAAGACTCTTAAACACTTAACACTAACATTAGGTCCAAACTAATACTAATAAAGCTTTTATGGCGTAAGCTTATAGTTAATAAAGATATACTTAAGCCTAGAATGAATAAAGACGTTAGCTAGCTAGCATAGTTTAGAACTACTAAGACCTTACTATAGTAACTATTAATTACCTATCTGCTAGGTACCCGAAGGGTAACCTACCTAATACTATATTATATTATGCTCTTTTAAAACTTAACGCATATATACAAACTCCTTCCTATAGTAGATAGCGACCTTCTTCTTATTACCCCTATTCTGCACCCTATCCTTAGTATACTAACCTTACTCTTATATTAGGCGTTACTAGCTAGCTTGCTAGGAATTATAGGCGGTGTAGATAGCTATAGTATAGTCTTAAATTTGACTAAGATATTTAGCATTAGCGCTGAAATAAGATAAAGCCTAGGTAATATAGTAGTTAAGGACATTAAAGGATCGTCGCCACTTAGGCCTAGGCTATTAAAGCTTAAAGTTAGTAATAGAAATCTATTAAGGATAGAAAAGCTTACTTTAATGTAACTGCCGCTCTTAATACATATGCATTAATTATAAGGACTAAAGGTATTAGATTTAACGCAGTATATCTTATTACAAGCCTCTAGAATCCTATTATTAGATTTCTGGTCTTTTAAAGACGTATAAGCAAAATCATTTAGGCAGGACCAGCACTAGTTGTAGGTTAGCGGAGGCTGGGGTTCTATATGTAAAGGTAGGGCTAAAATACGCTATAGAATTTGCTTAGAAGAGCAGTTAGCGGGAGAATAAAGAGGTATATTAAATTAATAATAAAAAGGAAGAAAATCTTAATAATATATTAAAGATACGTCTAAATTGGACAAAGGTTAATAATAGGAAGTAAGGTGTTAAGGAAAAGGATTAAGCTTAATAAGTAAAATATCTTTATACTTTACTGTCTAATACCCTTTTAGTAAATAGCCGCAACCTTACCAATATAACTTTGTTATAATAGCGCTATTTAGAAGAAAGGAAACACGCGTATAAGTTATTTAACCATTACTTCCTTATAAAAACTAACTATGTGGCTAGGGGAAGGTAATTAAGATATTAAATTAAAGACGTATATAGGTTAAATTAGACCTAAAACAATACTATAGTATTAAAGAATAATGTTATAGACGTTTTTAATAATCGTATAATAGCTACAGGTGCTATCGCGAAGAGTCCCTCCTGTTTACTAAGTAGTAGAGCTACGCTAAATATACAGTATAGGACTATTAGATTTAAAAGTATATATATTAAATCTTAGGAGATAAGTCTCTTTAATTAACTAATTAATACCTTAACCGCATCTAATAGCCTAAGGGTAAATACGGGAATAATATATTAGTGACACAGAGGATTATATAAAACAATTACAGATTATATCTTAGTAGTTAAAAACAACGGCAAGCTAAGGCTCTATATGTTAAATCCTATACCAAAAGGTTCTACGGAACTATACTAGAATACTAAATTGCCTATAATACTTATAATTAATTGCAGACCGGCATAAAGGCTTAAAAGCAGAGTTGTATAAAAATCCCTATATTAGCCTAGATAGTTACTAGTATGCTTTTAGTAGGCTTCTAATAGGTCTCCTAGTAATTCTTACATCTTTTCTTTAGTTATATTTTTTCCTTATTAAGGTTTTTCAGAAGTTTAAAGTAGGGGTTAAATAGATAGATAATATACAGCGGCATACTAATACCTCTCTAATATCTCTCCAAACCTCTTCCGGGACAAGCCCTTATAATCTCCCTACTATAAGGTAATAGCAATTAGGGGCCGACTACAAGAAGGGGGGGGGTAATGTAAGGGATATTATTGCGGACACCTTAGGTTGCCTTTAGGACAACCCCCAGACGCCCCTTAAATAGTTGCCGGTTACGTGCTAAAGGCATATACCCGTAGTATATAGTCTCTATAATCCCAGAGGCCTTACCTCTTTAAGGATTCGTCTTTTTTACTAATCTATCCTGTTCCACAATCGTGTCCTTATAGCCCCCTATCTATAAGATCCCCTCACATCTTAATAATTTTATACTAAAAACTCTACCTAACTAAGTATTTCTAACTAATATAATTATAACTGGACTAACTAAATATATAGTGGCCGCGGTAGGGAATATGGAAAAGGGTATAATTAACGTCGATTATAAGGTAATTATAGAGGTTTATTTTGAAGTAATTGCTAAAAAAAAGTACTACGTTTATAAGAAGCCAAATTGCTAGTTAACTAGATACTCCCTTAATAAGCGAAAGGAGGTATATAATAAGTTTTGTTAGAGTATAAGAAATATTAGAAATTATAAGGTTATTATAGCCTACTTTTAAAGCTTCCTGGTTTAATATAAAGGCGTAGAAGATCTTAAGAGTAAGGTTAATAAGGTCAAATAGCTCCTTATAGATATAGAAATTAAAAACTACTCCCCTAACTAATACTTTACTAAGTATAGTAAGGTAGATAGTATATAAACCGTCGCTGTTCTTAATAACTAATCTATACTCTATTCTATTACGAAATTAGATATCTTTAATAAGCTAAAGAAGAGTTCTGCGTTTTCCTTTAACGACAGATACTTAGTAAACGTCTTTTATAGTATTATACTAGATATAGGAGCCGCAGGAGTATCTATAGTAGGAGAACCTTAAGTTTAAGCCCTCTAGTAGCTTAATAGCTCTATTTAGATTAACTAATTAACGGCAGGCTAAAATACAATTTGTTTTAGTAAAGGTACTATAATTTTTCTTAGTATAATTAGGGTCTAAACCCCTTTAGGATATATTACTTTCCACGTTATTCCCGTAAATACTCCGTTTTTATTTTATATTAGGGATATAAATAAATTAGGCGTTAAGCTTAATAACCTTAAGAATATACTCGTGCAGGGAGATAATTAGGTGCCTATTATACGCAAGTAGGGTTACCCTTAGTTGCTCCTTTAATAACTAAAAAAGAGTGTTACTTAAAGCCATTAAACTAAGTTAGAGTTACGCTAACTACACCATTGTTTTAGTCACCTATTAGTTTACTAATTACTTAGGGTTTTCTAGCGAGCAGGCTATAAGGTTAAAATTAAGGCAATTAAGTATCTTATAAAGTACTATTATTACTACTAAATAAACTAGAAGTCCCCTAGCCGATTTAAGTTTACCCTTAAAGATAACTATAATTTTAACTTCTATATTATTATTAATATTATATATCTTAGCGGCAAGCCAGTACTTTAAGTTATTAACTTCTTAACCTCCTTTTAAGCCGCATATTTTTTAAAGGATATATTAGCTAGGAATATATAGAATACCCTTTAATTATACTAGATTAACGTCTACCTAGGACCTCCTAATTAAATTGTCTATAATATAGGAAATAACTTTTTATCTATAGAGTTTTAATAATAGATAAAGGCAATAGTAATTAAGGTTAAGGAAGTTCCTGTTAAGGTATATAATAGTATTAAAAAAGTAGAGTAATATTATACGCTACTACGCCGCGTATATAAGATTATTTCTTTAAAACTAGAGGATACTAGCGAAGAACTTACCTTATAAATAGCTGTTAAAGCTATTAATAATTCCGCTAGCCTGGATAGACTTATACCTATATTACTAGTCTTTAGCGCCTACCCTTAAATAACTAATAATTCTTTACTATCTCCCTCCGTTATATAATAAGCTAAGGCTATTTATAAGGTAATAAAGGAGGTATAATACCTTTACGCTATACGCCAGGTTAATAATATACTAGGAATAAGAAATACCCCAAATACCTTAACTATGCTTAATCTGCTACTCTAGTCTAAGATACGCGTATAGCGTAAAAAGGGAGGATAGTTAGGCCTATACCAACTTATTATAATTAATGGTTAAATTTATACTATTTAGATACCTTACAGACCCACTTAATTCCATTTAACTGTTATTAAGCCTTATTATAAAAATAATAATTCTAAGCCTTTATAGGATACCTTAGAAGATACTTAAGAGAAGAACTATAATTAACGTGCTCTAGAAGGCGACTACAATCCTAATATAATTGTAGTAGATACGCCACAACTATAACGCGGTAGAAGTCGCCCAAAGGGATCACAAAATCGCTAATATTTTATTAATTTTAAAGAATAATTTATTGCCGCCATTAAGAATAGAGTTAAGTTATTAATGGCCTTTATAATAACTAAAGAGAAGGCTAACTTTAAGCTCGCAAAACAGCTTTAAAAGGAAGGTTATATTATAACTTTAGGAGCTCCATTCTAAGTATTTAATAAGTAGGAGATTAACGGTCTTATTGCAAGAGGAGTCTTTAAATTTAAGAAGTATAACCCTACTAAGTATAATAAAGTTCGTATCTTTAAGTTAAGAATTGTCGGGAATGAGGCAAGCGGTCATCACGTGACGCCGCGGCACTAGCGTGGCGAGGAGTCTTAAGCTCCTCGCCCTCCCTCATTCAATCAATAAGCTTTATTAACCAACATCACTGTAACCCTACTCGAGTAGTCGTTATTAGTGAGTTACCCTATGTAACTAACACTAATCAGTGGTTAAATATACAGTTAACTATAAAGTAGCTAGGTTTTTAAATAGAAGAGATAGTCTTGTATAGGGGTGCTATATACGCTTATATAGAATAGATCCCGGCGATACTGTACTACCTTAAACTTGCGGAAAACTAGTAATAGAAGTGTTACTAAGTACTAGGAGATACCAAGTTGCGTTTATTACGCAGAACAACCATGTTTATAAAGATTTGGTTAAGTACTTTAGGTCAGAAGTGTTACTAAACCTACGGTCCCAAGTTAATATCCAAAACGCGTCAAACAACGTCCAAAATGCGTTAAACAACATCTCAAATTGCCTACCTCTTAACAGTAAACCTACAAGATCCTACAAAACCGAAAATCCTACCTACCTTTAATGTACGACACCCCGTTAATTTTATACCTACTATAGCGTTAACCTACCCAAAGAAGTATAAGGAAGATATTAACCTAAAGATATAGAATAAAGCTATAATTAACCTTACAAACGCTAATAAATAAGACTTAAATGGATTTTTATTA
>Ga0307515_10016682_pt1 | contig 13430 bp, 14 predicted proteins | sample 17_EM_MG_FD_194513 | JGI IMG/M metagenome (GOLD analysis project Ga0307515, IMG submission 194513) | Populus trichocarpa ectomycorrhiza microbial communities from riparian zone in the Pacific Northwest, United States - 17_EM | ecosystem: Host-associated > Plants > Roots > Unclassified | place...
GCGAGCTTACTTTGGAGCGTATAGTCAAGCAGGCTGGGAGTGTGCCATCGAGAGCAATTGGGAGTGTACTTGAGAGCGTACTCGGGAGTGTGATTGAGAGCGTCTTGAGAGCTTACTTTGTAGCGTATAGTCAAGCAGGCTGGGAGTGTGCCATCGAGTGCAATTGGGAGTGTACTTGAGAGCATGCTCGGGAGTGTGATTGAGAGCGTCTTGAGAGCTTACTTGAGAGCGTAGGTCAGGCAGGCTGGGGGTGTAAGTCAAGCAGGCTGGGAGTGTACAGTCGAGTGCAATCAAGAGTGTACTTCAGAGCGTATTTGGGAGCGTGCAAAGAAGTGCATTTGGCAGTTTCGTTTCAAGTTTGTTGAATGCAGCATGATGTATAGTATCAAGCGCCCATAATCGCATGCGTATCATAGTAATCTAGTCAACTCGCTGGTCCATAGGACCTCATAGTGCCACGCGTCAATTATGCTATGGACTACCGGCCCAGAAACAGCTTCTCTATGAGTTACGCGTCGCGTAAGGTCATTTTTCCCGGTGCATGATGTTACAGGTCTGATATACGGTCATTGCTGCAAAGGCTGATGCCTTCTGTATATATCTCGAGTCTTTCTTCTTCTCTCTTCCCTGTACCATAGAATACACGCACATGGTTCTCCCCAACTTCCATATTGTAATACTGTAAATTGCATCTGTGATGAGTGACAGCTCATGACTCAAATGTAGTGACCTGATCCAGTTCACAGACAGTTCTAGTATCTGCCCAAGGATAATGTGGAATCTAGATACATATAGAAGAGCTACTCTATGCAAAGGGCATGGAATTTGACCATGAATTGGCAGACTTATGGGGGTGGTTAGTTGGTGGGCAGGTGGAAAAGAAGGAGAACTACCTACCCTACATGATTTCTCCACCAATTCTGGTTGGAATTCAATACCCTTGCTGTCAGTGTCTCTTATGCATAGCAGAAGACTATTCAGGGTGAGCTTGGCAATTTCTAAATAGTGTAAAATGTCACTTGGGCAAAAATTCCCTGAGTTATACTACTGTAGAGTGTCTCCCAGTATTGTAACTTCAAAATTGTATCTATTACAACAACCACCCATCTAAATATGCCAAGATCAGTACCAATTGACAGCCAGCAAGCCATATATGCTCTGATATTATCACTAGCAAGTTTGATTTACAATTGGTAATAAAACAGGGGAGTCAAAAAAAGACAAAAAATCCGCCAGCTTCATGGACTCTCACTCACATTTACAACTTGCTCAAAATTGGTCCATTTGACTTGATTTTTGGATGCATATGTAGGCCTTGCAGTTATCTATCATACTGCGGTCTCCAATCTTCTCTCTATTATGTTGCTGTTGAGTAACTTGCAATTTTGAAAAAATACCGGGATTTCTTAGTGCAGTGCAAGGCGCCCCGCTAACGGCTTGTTAGGTGTGGGCGCTGGGCGTGCCCATACCCCTAATAAGGCGCCTGGGCTGTATGCATGAGGTGGATTGGACGCTCCCAAGTACACTTAATTTAGGAACGATTGACCCTAGCTCGCTTTTAAAAGCACAAAGTTAGCCACTGCTCGAGAACGGCTTAGCGGATTCACAATTTGAGAGCCCCATCATTTAGAGCGTATTGAATAGATGATTTGACTTTGACAGGTGTCTCAATCGGAACAATATTCAGAGAGCTGGCATAGGTGGATGTTAGAGTTGATAAAATTCCCTTGATATAACTATACACTACTGTATAAACCGTGTAGCAAGGGAATAGACAGCGCTGAGTTTAACTTAAGTTCATTGGTTGAGAAAGCTCGATAGCGAAGTGGGGTTAACTTTCCTCAACCTCACCCATTGAATTCTGTTCTTTCATACTCCAGCTACCTGTACGCAAATGAGATTTCCGCAGTCGATTTGCCAAGGTCCTCAATCTAACTCACTGCTGGGTACTCCAGCAGTCACGCTGCCAGATATTGTCCAACCCCGGGCACATGAGTCTCCAAGCTCTCTGTAAAGGGACTTACTACGGACGAACTTATTATCGGACCTGATCATGAAGAGCTGCAGGATGATCCAGAGCCAAAAGGCGAAATGGATGAAGAGGATGATGAGAATGAGAGTGTGTACTTCGTGCAGTTTGGAGAGAAAATTCTGCAAGTAGGCCGCGCATAGAAGAGAAAGAGCCAAAAAGGTTCGCTGCCAGCTACTAGCGTACCAAAGAAGCGAAGCCCTCCTTCCTGCACTCGCTGCCAAGGTGTAGGCCATCGAAACAGCAATAAGAAATGTCCGGCTTTGTAGATGTAGACTGCTTAAGTTGATCTGATATCACTTGACTTGATTTGTTAGAAAGCATAAATTAAACTCGGCGCCGTCCATTACATTGCTACGCGATTTATACGGTACCCTATGCCAACTTTATCAATTATGGTCTGATTTTGACACTTATTGGACGTCAAATGATCTAATCAATCCGCTCTAAATCATCGCAGTCTTATATTGTAAATCTAAAGAGCCGTTCTCTAGCGCCATCTAATTTTGTGTTTTCGGAACGGGGACAACCTGGGGGTGCAGAGACGAGTGCACAGGTCCGGATTCGGGCGCACTTGGGAGCATAGAGCCAAGTGCATTTCAGAACATGGAGATGATCACAGCCAGGAGCCCAAAGCCGAGCGCCCCCAGGAACCTGTAGTAGTGCGCACCTTGGAGTATGCAGTCGAGTGCACCTGGGAGCTTGGAGTCCAGTGCACCCGGGAGCATGTACTCTAGTCGACTGCGCTTGAGAGCATGCTGTCGAGTGTGCTTGGGAGCATGCATTCGAGTGCACGGGAGCTTAGAGTCTAGTGCACCTAGATAATGCTGTATAGTATCCAGCGCCGCGTATAGTACCTCGCGCAGGTTTTGCCAGTGTACCATGTATATAGTTCCATAGGACTTTATAGTGCTCACGCGCCAAATCTCCTATGGGAAACCGTCCGAGAAACTACTTTTCTATAGGATGCGCGTCGCGTAAGGTCATTTTTACTGGTGAAGTCAGGGATGAATCCTACTCTTCGCACCGCTAAAAATTTTTGACTACTGGTTGTGATTTTGTAGTCACTCAACTTTTATATGTAGTAATTGCATTTTTGGTGAGTAGTCATTGTAGTTTGATGTATCGGTTACTTAGGATAGTTGATTAGCTCTGGCTTTGGATATTCACATCTCGTCCCACCAAAAGCAAGTCTAACAATCCTGCGCGAAACGCTATTGTGACCTTCTTCCCGGCGAAAGTACCGGAAGGAGGTGAGGATAGGCTGTGGCGGATCGCAGATTTTAAACAGAGCATTATGGATAGGATTGCAGATGCGAAGACCAATCAGCTACCACGTTGGCGGCTGTTCTTTTCCTTTGTCTTGTTTCAGTGCGCAACCATTCACTCGCGTCTTCGTTAGTTAGAGGAGAAGAAGGGTAGAAGGAGTGGGAGGGGAACTGGACACTGCCATACTCTAGTTAGAGTGAATGCAGAATTATTAAAATAAACCAACGAGTTGGCGGCTGTAATAATCAATGAGGCTATTAATGACATGTTTTCCGTGAAAACGGAAGGGTCGCTCGAATTTCTCGATATCTTTCGAGAAGCTATTGGTGAGGCTGCAAGCGACGTCACTCTTTCATTTTGCTTGCTCTTGCGTTCCGATCCTAGGAATTTTGTTCGTGCGTAATTGCTGGGCTACTGATCAAGCATGTCAGGCCGAGTTACAAACGAGAAAGCCTCGTAATAGTACACACTGGTATGGGGTCAAGTACAAAATTGTACTGAATCGCGTAATACCAACTGTTTGAATTCTCAAACTGTACTAGACCTATATCCTAGTATACTAAACTGCCAGTACAAACCAGTATACTAAAAATCCGTCAGTATAAACGAGCACTAATAAGATCAGTCATCCATACGTAGGCGCAGTACTCTACATTATTGCCACACACTAGTAAGTATCACCGAATAATTATGCCATTCTCACATGCAATGCCGCTGCAATTCCAGGCCAGCATACTGAGACCAGTAAGTGAAAATGCAGCTGCACCCATACCAATAGTATTATCTAGTACACAAGTATAATTCACCATCTCTAGTGCAGTTTATAACGCTCTAAATGTGCCAGCAATTTCTCAAACTGCACCAACCAACTGTTTTCCGGTACTGGTATTTGCTGGTATACTAGTACATACCGGTATACTGTTGCGAGGCTTGCAAATGAGATTCTTTGCCGCTTTGAGAATGCACTGGACCAAGATTCTGCAATGGAGAACTTACTTGAGCAAAGCGAGATAAGCTACGACTCGCCCTGGAAGATGCAGACATCATTGACGACCTTAACACGATGACTCACCTGCTGGATGTTCAGCATGATACCTTGAGCAATGCGAATCACACTTTCGGTCGCTGTGATGACAACCAAGAAGACAAACCGTCACAGACGATCACTCGTTGCTCTTGATGGCGCGTTTGTTGAAATACTGATTGCTAGAAGCCTTGTAATCTAAAGTACAGGTACATTCGTGATCTTATATACGGCATTCAGAGTATGCCTTGTACGCATGCATGCGCACTCAGCTGGCATCTCCAGCTGAGTCTGGAACGACCATCATCATTGGGAGATTATGATCCCCATCAGCCCAGTTGAAACCCATAAGCCGTACGCCAGGGAGGCGGTCCATATATGCAACAGCGTTTGTTGAGAATATGAGGAGAACCGTGTGCGTGTATAGACTTAGATATAGAGAAAAGAGAGAAGAAAGACGCGAGTTATATATGAGAGAGAAGTGTGCCACCAGCCCCCGCTAGCGGTCAGCTCGTGTCAGCTCTATATATACATGCAACAGCGTTAGTTGCAAATGTGAAGCGGAAGAAGTCTATTGAACTATCTAAGGGAGAATCTCTGTCTTTATATACAAGAGAGTATGGAGCTCTGTGGGAGTCCATGGAAGTCCATGACTGGAAATACCAGTGGCGAGTGAAAACTCGTGTATGAGTCAACGAGTATAAGTCCGCAGCTTGTGAGTCAATTCGCCGACTTCCAGTGTATCGCCGACTTCCTTCCAGGCCATATAGCAATAGCGTTACGGGACGTTGCCGATTACCTGAAGCAAATAAGTCGCATGAGAAAGGACGCACAGCGAACTCATGATTCGATACGGGATTAATACTCCCATATCATGTTGGTCTCCTGTTTAGCGTGCAGTTGAATCTCCTTGACCTTCAGCCGAAAGAAGCGGACATCAACGAGACCCACTTGTCAAACGAACAGACGAAGATTTCCTTGATTAGTGCACAATCTAGAATTATAATGCACTTCACTGTTGTGACCCATCATCTTTGTACGGAACTACTTTTTCACCGAGAGTTTTATAGTATCAATGAAGCAGGTTACTGATCGGACTTTTTTCTAGTTACCGCTCTCCTTTTTCACATCATATATTGGCATGAACGTGACTGAACTCACAGGAGAGGGAAAAAAAATAGAAATCTTTTTCTCACCATCACTGGCAGGAGGCGCACTTTGGAGCGTACTTGAAACCAGAGGAAAGTACATTTGGAAAGCCACTTGGAAGTCATGAGAAGCACACTTGCAAAGAGATCTTCAGAATGGAGGGAAGCGCTCTTTGGGAAGCGCTCTTGGAAAGCGCACTTCAGGGCTTCAAGAAGGGGCCGGGAAAGCTCGGACAGACTGGAGGGAATATATGGAAGAGTTCCAGTAGACACCATGTACCCATATGCACACGTGAACGGACTTCTTTCCCTGCCAAATTGGCGGATTTATACGAGTGAACTATCAGTGGCTGGAAGCAGTCCAGATATGGCGACTCAGCAGGCTGAGGAGGCTGGTTACGATGCCAGGAGCTCACTGGAGAGTCTATCCAGGCTACTTCACCTTTTAAGGTGCGAAGCCGTCTCGATTGCTCGTAGATAGATCCAAGCATGTTTCAACGTCTGGTTAATAGGAAAGTGGGAAATTGCGAAATCCGTGGATCAATCGGCCCCAAACATATTTCCCCGTAGAAAGGCCTCTCGGGGAAAAGAGTGAAACCACAACAGAGAGAAAGGTATTTCTGATCGTAGCTGTAGCGACGAGAAAGTGTTTCCCGAAGGAAAGGGCGAAATCACAACAGTGAGAAGACCTCAGGGAACAGTGAAATCGCAGCGGTGAGAAAGATATTTCCGAGTGCAATCGCAACAACAAGGGTTCCACGAAGGATTGAGTAAATCCGGAAAGCATGTGCTATACCCGCAGATGAGCTTGGGACGGCATCGCCTCCTGACAGGAAATTTTAATGACACCACTTGCTGACCATATTTCCATCGATGAACAATAGCGAGTGATGTGTAACGACTGGTAATGTGTGATCTGGCTCAGTAACGCTAGGTCTTCTGTACCCATACAGTTTATGGCTCTGCCTCTATTCAACCTGAAAACTGTCACTCAGCCTTAATCCGCTTTCACAAGTACCTGTTGGAACCATCATGGTTACAAACACCCTCTCTAATGAGTCCCAAGTAAAAGCGCCGAATGTTCTGTCATTTTTTCGAATCACTGCTGACAAATTCTTAGATCTGGGACAGCAAAGTCTGACGCTGACAGAACCACTTTTTTGGTGGGACGGACGCCCTGTGCTGACTGCTGACATTCCAAGCTCATCTGCGGGTACGTATGACAAATGGTTGAAATTAAAGTAACGAGAAAAGGCTTCCCAATGGAAAGAGTGAAATCCTCGCGACGAAAGACAACTTAAGATCGACCGTACGAAAACTAGAAAGATCGCGGAACTTTCAAAGATGCCTTGATATATCAATTGTTTCCGACTTTCGCGCTGGTGAAAGTCTGAAAGCGACCTGGGGAAAACTCGAAGACTTTATTATTACGGTGGCGTCCCCGATCATCGTCGTCGGACTGGCGATGATGCAATATCCCCTCAAAGGGATTCATGGCTCTTTAAACTGGATTTACCATAGTGGGTTGCTCCGGTAAATCCCCAAGAGGGCCTGCCACAGCTACTATGGTCTTGTCTGCCAGTTGTGTTACCCCCCATCTTACTCCAACATTCCAGCTGTAGTTGTTATCATAAGTTTGGACAATTGGACATCCAGCAATTTCAATAATTGGCAAGCCATCTGGCTGGACTTTCTATCCACATTTCGTATTGGGATCACTATCGCCGGGGGAAATTCGTTGGGATGGCATGAAAAAGAAAACCATGCACGCATCAGGATGGCACCAATGACAGTTTCCAGCTGAACTCGTCGGGATCCAAAGTTGCGATGGTACTTTCAATGAAGAGATGCTTCCTCTGCACCACATTCGCGTGGCGATGTTTTCGAGCTTTGATGTTAATTTGCATTACACCAACTTGAGAAGGTACTGTCAAGCTTGTACAGTTATTTGCGTTTAGCTCCGGTAGTAGCCCAATTTGCGTTTCCAATAGCACGTGTTGCGATTCCTCCTGGCGAAGTCCATAACCGTACAGAATCAACAATCTTCGTCTAAACGAACGTTGCATACAGACACAAAGAGTGATAAAGTATGACGTGACAACGACTAGCAAGGCTGATAGCTCGTGTCGAGAAAGGAGGATAGCCGGAGGAGACGGAGTTCGGTTATGGCACTAGTGGATTGTTCAATTATCCCTCCCTCTCAGTAGCAACTCTAGCTAGCCGAGCACTTCGTCGGGAGCCTACTGATGGTGTCCTGGGTGGTGGTGACGGCTGCGTCTTCGTCTTCAAAGCGTGCTGGTATATATTCGGCTCCCGGCCTCTCAGCTTACCGACTAACACCGCCAGCCGGTTCAATTGTTGGAAGAGGTCTTGGCTTCCCACGTAATGGATCAAGACGCCAGCCATTTCCTGTTCCAGTCTTTCGGCAGAGACGATGACATCAGCACCAATCGGTTCCACAACCTTTTCCGTAGAGTCGATGACATCAGCTCCAATCGGTTGCACAACCTCCTCCATCTTATGGAGCAGCTGGATTGCTTTGACCGCGAGCTTGGTGATTGGGTCATATGGTCCTTTCTTCAACACATTGGGTCTCTTCACGTTTAACGCATGCATGAGTCCAGCTGCATGCGCGATCAAGTGTTCCGATAGAGGTACGTATGTAGCTCCGCCGAGATATCCGCCACGGAGGGTGTAGACCACATGTTTCCACCCTGGTGGAAGAAACAAAGCAGTATCACCCTCGGTGCAAGCAATGTAGACAGAGTTAGGAAAAGTACTGCTGCAAGCTTGTTCGAACTGGGAGACAGTCTCACTACCTTCACCCCGGACAATGTGCTGCGGGTAGCCCATGAGCCTGTGGAATCCCTGGGACGCCCGCTGTTCTACAGCCTCTGATGCTACCTCCAGCCGAGACTTCTCCGGCGCTTCCTCTCCACTCTCCCGAATCATTTTCTCCAAAAGAGCACCAAAGAACCTGTCGTCCCGTTTCATCGCTTTCTCCTCTAGAGTTTCCGGCTGGAAGGCAAGCCAGATTTTAACGCTGCCCAAAGGCCACGCAAGCACCCCACAACCTTCGTCAGCATGGATATCCGCATAGGAATGTCGAGGTGTAGCGTTGCACGTAAATTCAGTAGACTCGGGAACAAAAATTGACGGGAGACGGAAAGGGTGTTCGGCACGCATGCGCTTAGGTAGAGGTACATCCACAGCTCTTTTCACTTCGTGGAACCGGTGACTCGGCTTCCCCTCCTGACGCTCCGCCCGCAGTTGGGCGAAGAGGATACCCATGTCCCCCACGGACATGCCTCTCGCTCTGATGGGAGCCTTCAAGTATCTATCCACTTGTTCCAGGGTTGGTGCGCCGTTCATCCAGCGATTCGAGCTGTCGAACGCAAACGGGAGAGTGAAATCTGCGTGATCAAGATCGGGGGCTTGAACAACTGGCTTTAGATGGTAGACCGTTCCCTTGAGTATCGGAAGTGGATGTGGTAGGACACTACCAACCATCGTCCCTTCATCGTCATCAACTTTGTCCTCGGTTTGCCGCACGTCCCGTAGGTATTTGTAAAGTCGCCGCCACAGGAGGTCCTGCTGTGTTCCTTCGAGTCGTTTTTTGTTGCAGCATTAGTGCTTCGTTTACGGCCGGCGGCATCCGTATACTGAACCCCAGCATTCATCACCTGTACGCTGGTTTGGCATCCTCATATTCATTGGCTTTCCCTCAGCTCGTTTCCTCTTCCATCGTTTGTTGGACAAGCCTTCCTTCAATCGCTTCTTCTTCTGGATTTCGCGTTTCCGGCGCCAAGATCCTTTCTTTGCGTTTCGTTCTGTACGTCGCGCTTGTTAGCCAGACGGTGAATAATACTGAGCAACGCTCGTACCTTCTACTTTCGATATATTTACGGCCGGACCGGATATGTGAGACGAGTTTGGTTCTGTATGACGCGTCGGTTAGTAACGGTGAATAATGGTTGGGGAGCGGTTAGCATCGCTTATACCTAGCATGTTCGCGTTCGCGTTATCTTCCGCAGCGTTGAATGAGTAGGAGGAGTTTTGTTCTGTACGGGACGCTGGTTAGCCGGATACCCTATGGTGAATGGCTGGGGTTGTTGAGCTTACCTTGCATTGACGCGTGAAATGTTGCTGGAGCTCAGGGGCATCGCCCCTGAACGCGTCTGTGAATCGAACAATACCGAGGGAACGCCAGTAGTACTGAGAGCGCGTCAATAGGATAGAGGAGGCAGCGCAGGAATGGTAGAGCAGCAACAAACACGCCACAACAAAGGTCGGAATACCAGCCTTTCGTAAAAGCGTGTTTGTGTACTGGTGAGTGTAAGAGGGAGCAACTGACCACGCGGTTGAGCATAAAATCCTGGTGGCGCTTGGCGGCTTGGCGCCGAGGATGATACTACGGCCCCAAAATCCTCGGCCGAGAATAGAAGCGAAAGTAGAATCCCTGCTCGCATAGAAATTTAGATCGAAGCTGCCATTCCCGATTTCGTCTCCACTCCGAGTAGCTGCACCTTCGAGGCGCTTAGGCACTACCCCATCGTTCGGCTATTCCTTCCCAGCAATTGTAATGTCAATATGAGCTGTACGCCGGAACCGACTCCGCGCTTTGCGGCGATTCCACAACCATCGCTGCCTCCCAGCCCCACGCAACGCCCCCGGAACGAATCTATCCCGTCCGTGACAAGACACGACCAAGTGAGTGTACCTAGTAGAAATATCACGTGGAGATATTGGGGGGCGCGAGGCGTGGATTCAAACTCAAGATGCGGCCATGACCAGAAGATGCAGCGGCGGGGACAGGTTACATACTTACGCTGTTACACAAGACTTTAAGTCCAATGCTTCCATAAATCTCACTTTGGACTCCACGGTACATGGCAACTCAAATTCATTCATCAAACTAGTCCAGTATCTTCACTCGGCTTTCCCTTCGTTGCTGATATTAAACTTCTCCAATTTACATGAACCCATGGTTCCTCAGAATGTAAGCGCGATTCCCTTCCACCACCGACCGCTACAGAACAAGAATGACTCCGCACTATGCAACCGAGCTAAAGAAAGGACAGAACCAAGACTAGGCTCGTTCCCATCCCCAGTCTTGGCACGAGCGCTACTTTCTGACGAAACTCGCTCGTACCCAGAGGGGCTGGAACCTTTCGAGCTCCGAAAATGGGGTTTGCTTATCGGAACGAGTGAATAGCATTCAGAGCTTCCTAATATGGAATCGTGTATAAACTTAGCGTCCGAAGCTCTTGGCATGAGGGCTCCGGGAATTGTGCGCAGCATTCCGAGCTTCCTAATATGGCATCGTGTATAAACTTAGCGTCCGAAGCTCTTGGCGTGTGGGCTCCGGGAATTGTGCGCTCTGCGGCTCAGCAGCCCGGATTCCTCCTCATCGCCATCGACACAGTCAACTCTACCCATCCTCTTCGGACTGCACCTGCATTCCAATCCACAACACATATCGAAAGCCGAGACACCCTACGTGATTCTAGCCTCTACCTTCTAGGGCACTTTGCGACGATAGCTATGCCCCCTAAGGGAAATAAACGCGCCGCGTCAGAGGCGCCAGGCCCAAAGGTCAAAAGGAACAAACATGATCGTGGAAGCCTCCCCAATCACTACACGGTTGACAATTGGAAGGGATTCCTCCCGAAGAAGATCTTGGAGGCTGTATTGGCTGTGAATGTGAGCTGGTCTAAAACGCGCAAGATGAGGACTATCGTGTCGACCGGCTAACGCGTATAACCTGCTAGACCTCCGACGACTGGAAGCGCGGCATTATGTGCCTAATGATGCTTGTATTCTTTAAGGTCAGAGGTTTGACCTTAGCAAATATGAAAGCCTTCCAAACCACAGTTATCCCGCAATCCTTATACTCGCGCATCACGCACCTTCGGAACTGGAATAGCTACACGAATGGCCTACTCAAATCCAAACTTATTGAATTGCACTGGGCGATGGCTCAGAGATTGCTCAAGCAGTATCCGGACGACAAGCGAAGAGAGGTTGCTCAAAAGGCGGCCAACAATCGAAAGCAGCTCCTCTCAATGTACGAAGTGGCGCCTTTCCAGAATAACGACGATGTTTACGAGTATTTGCATTTAGACACAAAGGATATCTTCTTTTTGTGGGCTCCGATACTGCGCGATGTAACGCCAGAGTACCTCGGTATGCATGACAGGGCTATGGACGGAGGATTTCACTGGTTAGATCGTTTGGAAGAGCAGTTGTATACGATCATCGCGCAATTCGCGTCGGGCGCATTAACGGCGATCCAGGGTACCGATTATGGCGAGCATGCTCGTGCGATTGAGCTGCATGAGACAAGTCGCGCACATGAAGACCTTCCGTGGCCGCCGATGCGCACAATTGATTGTTGGTCGGATATCCCGCTTGAAGCTGTTGTTGTAGAAGAAGTTTGGCCTAGGCCTGAAGAAGCTGCCAACTCGCCACAGGATAGCCCCAGAGTTCCCATGACTGTACCTGGTATTATGGACTACAGTATTTCGGAGCACCAGGAAACTGGTGGCCAGGGAATAAGTATGAAGGCGATAGAAGAGATCGAAAAGGCTAGCACCGCGGAGGACATGGAGACGGTCAACTTTGTGAAGCGGCTGTTGGGCACAAGGGAGTTAACCCCAGTGGTTGGGGATGATGGTATGGATACATTTGCTGCGCACAGTGCTTAATGATTAACTGAATTTTGCATGCATAGGTGAGGTCGAGTTGCGCCCGCAGTACAGTGTTGAATACATTACTGCGGAATCAAGTCGTTTAGCCCAGATGAATACTTCGGAGCATGTTCGGTATTCTTTAGAATTGTTGGAGATCAACAAGAAATCCTATCAAGTCTTAGGAGCTGCCCTCCGAAGACGGGAGAAGGAGCTTGAAGCCGAATCGGCGCTTTACAGTCGATGGAAGAGGAGGCAAAAGTGTGGAAGGACGAAGTTAAGGCGATCGAGGAACGTGTTGCTCTCAGGCGTAAGGCCAATGCTGAACGCAAGCAGTTACTTGCGCGCGACCAGCAGGAGAACCAAAGCAGCTGCAACAGAGTCCATCCGGGAGTGGTTGATTCTTTGCCCCCAGGATCAATGTTTGGTTTCGACACATCGCCAGTTAGGCGTCTGGCACAGGCTCTCCGTGGTCGTTGTTTCTTCGCTGGCATTAACGACTTGCCCTGTTTGGATCATCGCGGCTTCGGAGCTAGTAGCGACGCTGCCGGGTTGGGCGTTTTGAGTCCGGGAAACAATGTAGGGCCCGCTTTTGACACTCCGCAAAGTACTCCGGGGAGTTACCGAAGGATCTCTCCAATTGGTACGCCTGAAACACCGGTCGCTTGGAGCGATTTGCACAAGCCCAAGAAAGACGAACCTGTTCCATCCCAGAATTCGGTGACCCCCAACCAGGGCTATGTGCAGAGACCTTGCACGCGTGCTATTGATCATGATGGCGCCGAGGAAGAAACGGGGGCGACGAACAGGGAATGGTCAAGCACGCCCGGTTTGTTATCAGATGCTTTGGGCATGCTTGGTGGTGGAGGTGTTAATACATCTTTTGGGTCGGGGAACGAGAATGAGATCGAGTTGATTGATGGAAGTCGTGGACCTACTAGTGGGAGGTGGGATGAGCATGGTGGGGAAGGAAAAGATATGGTGAGCGAATATTTGAGTTCACAGTAATCTGCTACCCAGAATGTGATCCCCCCAGTAGACTTGTCCTTCAGTTAATTTTATGCAGAGTGCAGACGGAGTTTGGGTTGCTGAAGGGCTGTGAATTGTGAGTTATCTTATGGAGTTTCTTTCGTTGTGGGGTTTCTTTCTTCGGGGGTTGTATCTTGATAATCAGAGTTCCGGATTGGTTTTGTCCTCGCATTAATATTTCTTACCCGTATGCTTCGTTTCGGTGGATATTTCTTATTCATATATATTTACTTCGTGAGGGT
>Ga0307515_10016684_pt1 | contig 13429 bp, 15 predicted proteins | sample 17_EM_MG_FD_194513 | JGI IMG/M metagenome (GOLD analysis project Ga0307515, IMG submission 194513) | Populus trichocarpa ectomycorrhiza microbial communities from riparian zone in the Pacific Northwest, United States - 17_EM | ecosystem: Host-associated > Plants > Roots > Unclassified | place...
AAGGTCGCCATTGACCGTACCGATCGGTTGTGGGACTTATGGGTTCGTATGATTGCGTACGTAGGATGATTGTTACATTCCTTGTTTCCTTTCCTTCGTTTCTCTTATATACTGGCATTGGCAGCCCAGGAGGTCTGCGCCTAGAGAGGGGGATAATGTAACGGCGACACGTGACCCGAGGCCGGGTAAGCGCCATTGAATATAGATCGCCCGGTACCACACTTAGATCAGTATCGAATATCTTACCACTATACTCTCCATCTATACTCACTCGCTCTCGTGTGCAACCGTATACCATCTCACACGTCTGCGGCTAGACGTAGGCGTACGCGTCCTTACAGTGCGCTACCTGCTGACAGTGAGGAAACGCAAAGTTATGAAATTGAAGGTATGCCATCCAGCTGTGTGAATATACATTCTCCTCTTCCCAATACTCAATTTTTCAATCATCATGCATATGCTAAGGATAGCAAGCATAATAAAGATTTCATTCCGGATATGCGGCGTATACTATCTGCTGGGTGGCAATGCCGCTGACATTAATCTTGAAGATGAGAGACGCCTTTTGCGTGAATCTCACTGTGAAGATGAGCATTGATTGAAAGGAACGGGATTTTTGAGTATTATTATCATCTACAATTAGCAGACACTTTAAAGTATATTTCAAAGAATATATTTATATGCACAATTGAAGAACAATGTAGTGATAAAGGAAAATGTACATGAAGAGGATGGAACGACTGCCAAAAGACAGGTATTGATGCTCCATGCCGGAGTGAATGGGTGCATAACACGGATACACCTGTGGCAACATCAGCGTCAACAGCCCGTCTACTATTGTTTGTCCTGTAAGTCAGGAAATTATAATGTGATTTAGTTGTTGTTAGCTATAATTATTGTATTGGCCGCCTGTATACGCAAAAGAGAATGTCACACTCACCCTGCCCGATTTTGACAACGAGTGTCAAAAGAGCGACAAGGATTTTTTGTCTTGCATCTCTGGGTAATCTACGTGGCAAATGATCACATACAACTATAAACAAGGATTTGGCATCCTCTATAGGCTGATTAGCAAGAGATGTTCCTGCGGCAGCCTCCTGGACAATCACAACTTAATTCGTTTTGAACGCTGCAACTCTGTGATCATGAACGGTTTAGCCTATGAAAGCTGTCAAAACTCCGTAAATAGACATTGGTGGCCATCTCACGCTTTGATTAACCATGATGCAATGCCAACGATTGATGACGCTCCGTTGACACTCATGTTCAAGATCGGGCAGGGAGAATGTCACATTCTCTTCGGCCTATAAAGGCGGCCAATACTACCCTTATATATGTCAAATATCAAATCACATGTCAATTACCTGACATACAAGAATACAAATTGTTCATGCTCCATTGACGCTCATTTTCTGAATTGGACAGGGAGCGTGTCACTTTCCCTTTTGCTTTAAAATGCATATGGTACCTTATGTGTGATCTTCTACATGCAATCGCCACCTCGATTATGGATGATGCAAGACCAAAAATTAGTGATCTGCCATTGACTATCATGTTCAGGATGGAATAGGGAACATGTCTCTCATTATATTGGTTATTCAGGTGGCTGCTAAATCTGAAAGGGACGATCACGTACGAATGTTAATATTTTGCGATTCGCAGTAGAATAACTACATCCAACCATACAGTACACACCACGAAATACAGCACGTGAGATTGGAACTGATGGGTCCAGCCGATCGTGGTAAATCCCACGGGTCGAGATGTCCAGGACCAGGTCTGGCCCACCAAGATGCAGAGGGTCGGGTTTCTGGACAATCGTGGTACCGAACCGGGGCCGTGGGCGGGTTCCCCGGACCTGTTGCTAACACTAGCTTGAAGTCCTTCAACTACCATGGTTATCCTGGATGAATGGAACAACACAATGTGGTGTTATGGGCAATGGGACTTGCACTCAGGATGTTACTCAGAAAGAGAGACACACAACAGGCAAATGAAGTGTCATAAATAGCTTTCTTTAGCAACTGAATGGTGGCAATCAATCAGATGGAATACCCGGAACTGGGGCCAGGGCTACCACCAGACATGCTGAATAACCGCAATACATGGGCCTTTTGCAAAGTAAGTCTCAAAAGAGAGATCCACAGCTCCTGGGGGCACCCTGGCATTGTCGGCAATGAAGAACCAGATTGGCAGGTGAAACTAGCCCGACAAGCCTGGCGAGCAGGCAAGGCAACAGAGTCTAAACACACCTTGGAGGTGATTAGAGCCAGGTGGAGGTTTGAAGACTGATCAGTAGTGATTGCACAGTGGACCACGGACAAGTGCCCCATGCACTACAACTACAGGCTGAAATGCAAGGCTAGATGCAAGAAACCTATCCGAATGAGTAGTATAAGGTCACATGTGGCCAAGTTCAATTAACTGAAGTCAGGACACCAACAAATTGTAACATCCAGGGATGGTTCCGACCCTGAGTCTTTAGCGTCACCTAAGTATCGGTTACAGATGTACATGACATTAGTGGTCTGATACACGGTCACTACTGCAGGAGCTGGTGCCTTCTTCATATATTTTGAGTCTTTCTCCCAAGAAGTCACAATGCGAAAGAAGTCTTGGCAGAAAGGAAACAGCGCATTGAGTCAACAACAATGATAGCAATCCAACATGGGACAGCGACAATTGATTTTTAACGTCCAATTGACCCCGGAACGAGCTTCCCAGCACCATGTGGAATGCCTCAAGACTGGGCGCACAAGAATCCACGCAACTGAGTGGATTCACGTAAAGGCTTGGCCGTAAACAGGATTGACGCGACTTGACAGCCATCAAGCAAGCTACGACAATGACTAAGAGGCCTGCCTCGCCGAGGTTATGACCGAATCCAGTCTGAGCAAGGGGATCGACCTGGACGTGAGAGGAGCGGGAGATGTGAGGAGCAACACGCCCATAGATGTGGCGATGGAGATGGTGGTGGTGGTGACATCCATCGCCACTGAGACTCTGGGCGCAACCATAGTTGAGTTGATGGAGACAAACGCGAACAGAAAACAACGAAGGAGGAGCACCAGACCAGGACAGATGACAGACAGAGAGGCACATGACTGAATTGGACGGTTGGTGGGGGGTTACAGTCCTCGCAACATGCAGATACAACACGAGAAGTGGCACGAGAGAAGCGCCAATAGCTGGAGCAGCAACCGAAGCTCAGACTGTAGCTCAAAAGGCAGCCTAAACTGCAGCCTGCACCCAAACTGCAGTCAGCACCCACACCCGCTAGAGGGTGGGAGACCGTCCCACCTCGAGCAGACAGTCAGAGGGCACCCATCGTGCCAGGCCCAGGCCCAGGCCCCTCCCTGACGGCTAGATTGAGCATGGCAAAGAGACGCCTGATATCAAGGACAGACAAGAGTGTGCTGCTCTCCAATGAAATGGACAAGAAAATCGAGTCAGCAATCGACAGAGTGCTCTTCCACCAGAAGGCACCGGCCCACGTTAGGATCATGAACGCCAAAAGGCATGCCAAGGGCGCGATTACTGCAATTGCGCACCCAAATGCGACAGCAGAGATGGCTCCTCAGAACTGCTACATCATCATCACAGCAGCATGGAAGGTCAACAAAGCAGTCGTGGACGTGGAGGAGACTGAGTGCTGGGAAAGGCTGAAGATCGATGCAGTCCCTCTCATACTGTGCATGGGGAAAGGCATGGAAATGTTGCAGATGATCTGAGACGATTTCGATGCAGGCAGAAAGGGTGCAGTGATCTGCACCGGAGTAAGCCAGCTCGCAAATGCCAATTCCTTCCGGGAGAGGAGGCCGAACGGAGGAATTGCCGCGTCATTGGTAGTCTTTTTCGTAAAGGGGCACAATGTGGCACAGAGCGTAGTCAACAATGGCATCAAGGCAGCGGGGGTATGGTACCAAGTAAAAACGTACCCGAACGCGGGACCTGATAGCAAGTGGGAGCTCTGCAGTGGGTGGGGCCTCATCGAGAACACGTGTGCCAACAAGCCCAAATGTGGCTACATCTCAGGCCATCACCAGACAAGCGACCACAAATGCAATGTGGTGGGATCCAGTTCAAACCAGGGATCTCTCTGCAGCCACACAGTGGAGAAGTGCCCTAATGGCAATGAAAATCATATCGCATTCAGCAGTAGGTGCATGAAGATGACCGAAGATGTCGAGGCAGCCAGGAAGAGCAGCAATATAGGTCTAGCAGGACGAGAGTCCACGAGTGCAGCTCTGGACAGGGCAATCGCAACAGGCTCCAACAGAGTGGTGCTTGGCCCTAGGCCCCAGGACGTGGCAGAAGGAGGGTGAAATGAGGAGGAGATGGCGGATGTGGACGAACAAGAGGAGGCAGCGGGGGAGGCAACAGAGGTCACACTGGCCGGGACTGAGACTGCGACAAGGACCACGACTGATACAAACACTGCGACTAAACTGGAATCTCTGGCTACTAATGATTAGAGTGATCCAGCACAACTGCGCAAGGTCATACAAAGGGGACGTTGCGGCGCTGGAACCGGTAGATGAATGCTGGGTGGACGAGGTGTGCATGCAATTACCACAGAAAGACAGAGGAGATATTGCAATCAACTATTCGGCATATGAAATATGAAAAAGAAAACAGTTTGAACAGCAATACAGGAGAGGAGTGGCCTGGTGGTTGATGAGCGGATCGATTTAAGCAGAGGTGCCAATGAGGGAGTTATTGCTACTGACATCAGAAGAAGAGGTGAGAAGTTAATGAGGAATGTCAATTTTTACGATCAAAATGAAACGGAATCGGGACAGAGAGAGAGACCGGCACGAAAGTTGAATTTGCCGAGAGTCATTCGGCTGGGTGGCACTGTCCTCCCAGGAGACTTCAACACCCACAGCAAACATTGGGACCCACGATGCCAAGTGAACCAAAATGTTGCTTTCTGGGAAGACGTGATTGATGAGAATGGACTAGAGATTGGAAATGATGACAGGTCCACCCACCATTGGGCAAGAGAGAACCAGGAAGGCGAGTTGGTCATCAACCTGATGTTGGCTAACCAACCAACAGTACAGTTGACCATACTGGTCGATGTCCACTCCACTGGATCCGACCATGAGGTTGAAGAACGGGATGTGGCAGTAGACATGCAGGAGGCGGCAAATTGTGTGAGGGTAGTAGGGTGGAAGCTAGCTTCAATGACGGAGAAGGACGAGGAAGCAGTGGAGAAGCTATGGATGGAACTAGTGAAGGAGATGGGTCAACTACATGCAGAGTGCTCAGAGGACAAGATGGAGGAGGAGGCCGCATGTTGGCAGGAAGCCATGAGCAGCGGTCTCGACGCCACGGCAGAGAACATCAGGATTTGCTCCAGATGAATGACGTGGTTGAACACCGACATCAACGAAAGAAGCAGGACGGTCGGGAGAGAGAGGAGGAGAAGATAAAACTCACAGGAATCCGCCCAGGCGAGGGCCGAGCTCCCGAACTCGATTTGGCAATCCAAGTGATGAATGTGGAGTGATTACTTGCACAACCTTGGGGGAGCTGGGGCTAGCAAGCAAACACTTGATTGGAGAAGGAGGAGATGCTGACGGACGAGTTGTTGCCCCTGAACGCCGGCGACCAGTACTCCGAACTACCACCGGCAGCAAGCACACACACCCGTGTCCCTGAGCAAGCAGTCGAGCGAGCCCGATTGTCTCAGACAGTCAAGAACGCATGGGAACCAGACAAGCTTTCTTTTAGTGCCATACTGCCGCTCTGGCAGCAGGACAAAGTGAGGATCGCGAGGCTGACGAGGGCGGAGATTAGAGCCAGAAGACACCAAGCCGTATGCAATCGGGCTAGCGGCGTGGTGATTTGCAATCGTGGCAGAGACGACTATACAAAGCTGCAGGCCTACCGCTCCATAACGCTGCTTCGCTGCATGGAAAGAGTGGTCGAGAAAGTAGCTCCGGAGCTGCGCTCAGAAGCGGCAGAAAGCAGAGGGCTACTGAGCGACAGGCAATTAGGAAGCAGGAATGGGCAGTCAGCCATCAATGCGGCGGCCATCATTGTCGACAGCGCTCATGCAGCTTGCACATACCACCATATATCAGGCGTGCTTCTCATGGACATCAAGGCAGCCTTCACAAGCGTGGCCAAAGAGAGGCAAGTCAACTTGATGAAAGTCAGGAAAATTGATGGAGACCTTATACAATGGATGGAGAGCTTTCTGTTGGAAGGAATCATGGAGATGACAATCGAGGGCAATGCCGTGGAACGACACCCAGTGGAAGCAGGGGTCCCACACAGATCACCTATGTCACCAATCCTCTTTGCAATCTACACCTCAGGTCTGATCAAATGGGTCAAAGAGTATGGATCAGAGGCCGAGGGGCTAACCTGTGTAGACAACCTCGGTTGGGTGGCGACCAGAAGCGATGTCAACCATGTCATCTGAATACTTGAGAGATGCGCAGCAAAGATCATCTGGTGGGCAAGAAGACAAGGGCTACATTTCGATACTTCAAAGATGCAGGCGGCACTATTCACATGCCGACGAGGCAACAGAGAACGCCTCCAGGCAACACTGACAGCAAAGATAGGAGTCGGAACCCCATGTATTCAATTCAGCACACACGCAACACCCTGGCTGGGAGTCGGGATGCACGCACCGCAGATGATGATGGAGCATAACAACCGATGCATTTAGGAACCCAGGGCAGCAGAAGCTAGACTCCGAACCCTTACCAAAACACACGGTGTTGTTCCTGAAAGTGTCACGCCCGTCCAAGTGGCGTGCGTCCAAGCGGTTGTACTATATGGGAGTGAGCACTGGTGGGATCCCCAGGATGTAGGCGGGTGAGACGACCTCCAACTCCTCCTCAATTGACAAGCCAGATACATCCTGGGCGCGCTGCCCACCACCCAGCAGGTTGCACTGATTTGAGAGTCTGGGTTTACACCGGCGCCAGTAATTATAGACTACAGACAACAGCGATTCGCAGCGAAAGTGGAAAACGCATGCAGTAGCAAACTAAAGGAGCTAGACCAAAACCCCAGTTCAGGTGCATCGATATGCAGAGTAGTCTGCAAACAGTGTGAGCATGGCCGCTCAACAGAAGGCATGAACTGGGGTGCCACGGGCGAAGAACCAGTGGTCGGGACAAACATACTGGACACCACTGCAGCCAAACGCGCCACGCGGCGCCAGGTAAAAGGCAAAGAAGCCAAAACTGTAGCAGGGGTCTGTATTTGATTGAGAGATGGATTGCGCTCAGACAATGGACAAGTTGGATCCGCAGCAGTGTGTAAACACCCAAATGACTGGAACTCTCACCGCAGATTTGTGGGCACTGGATGTATGGAGGTCTTCCACTGTGAATTGTGGGGGATCAGACATGTGCTTGACGTGGCGATCCAGCAGAGAGAAACCCAGCAGGTGCGTGGAGTGAAGACGGAGGCCGTCTTCAGCAACTCACAGGCCGCAATTTGACCGACAGCCCTTCTAGAGCCCAGCCCAGAGCAGTGACCACCAAGGCAGACCTACAGAAGTGCGCGGAGTCTCCTCGCCCACAGCATTGCAAATGAGATCAATTGGGTCCCGGGACACTGCGGCATCCCAGCAAATGAAAACCATCACGCAAACCTGGCCCGAGACTCAAGCGGAAGCACAGAGACAGAGTGGCCATACACCTTGGCCATGAATTAGGCTAGACAATTCTTCAAGGGAAGATCAGCTGCTAAGGCGAAGTGGGAGGCCCACAAGCGCAGAAAGCACTTCAGCTACTGACTCAAGAGCAAGGCGGGGACCAAATGATCTATCCCGATGACAAGTGTAAAGTCGCTGGCCGCCAGGATCTACCGACTAAAGTCCGGGTGCGCAACCACTGGAGTCTGCAGGAATTGGTTTCGCCACCAAGATGACGACAAATGCTGGTGGTGTGGTGGGACAGTGTCCCAGACGCAGCAGCACCCCTTCCGCCACTACAGCTGGTGGTGAGACCAGCAAACACAGCGATGGAAGGCGGTGGGAAAGACAACGGGCTGGAAAGCGGGCAGATGCGGAGACTTGCAGATCTCTGAGTTTTGTTCCATAGAAGATTGCGACCAAGCAGTGATGGACTTCCTTGGGAACACTGAGGTCGGGAAGTTCCCGCCCAAAGGAAGTAGCAGTGTGGAGCGGGCTCAGGGCTTGGGGCTAAGGAGCGGCATTGGTGGTAACGGGATGATACCCTTCTTTCTTTCTTTCTTTCTCTCTTGCAGTCTTTCTCTTATATTTGATTTGTCAGAGGGAACAAAGGGTAGCGGGGGGGGGGAGCTCCGCCATCTAGCCGGCTCACCCGGAGGAGGAGGTGATTATCAGGGTCCTGTCAGACTCTAATTAGAGTCAATACAGTATGATTAAACAACATCAACAACAACGAGTCTTTCTCCTTCTCTCTTCGCTATACCATAGAATACACGCACACGGTTCTCCCCTACTTCCACATCGTAACAGTATCTTCTGGCGTCACCGGGTGATACACTATGATGCATCCCCGAAATCCAAGAACGGGGTTTGCCGAAGAGTAGTCTTGGGCCAACCATGCGGGTTCGATACTAAATCCCTCACTTATACCTCAAGCGCCAAACCCAATAGATTTTGAATGACACTTCAGTGAGTTTCACTGCTGATACGTGCGTGTTGAGGATCGTCGCTTCACCGCTGCCTGGCACAGCAATCATGCAGCCTCGCCATCACACGCGCCCCAATGATCTGCATAGAATGCGGAAGTATTTGCCTAGCAGATAACCTATAAATACTATTGCACCGCCTGACAGCAGGGCGACACCCACTACGGATAAAAAAAGCATCGAAGAATCATGGTGAGGGTTTTCATGTCTATATTATACCAAAAGCCCATGAGGTCTCAGTGCATACGAAGGTGGATAGTTATACAGAGCTGTACCGAGACTCTGTCAGCCCTCCTGAATACGTCCTTAAGCAATGACAAGTTCCTGTTCTCAGTAGCATATCGTTTTCGTTGTCAGAATGTCATAACTGTGGTCATAACTAAAGTAATTGAATCGGGGTATCGATGGTCGATGCCTAGGCTATGTACTGTACAACACTCCGTACACGACATGTATGAAGGCATCATGCTGCATGTACAACTGCATCTCAGCAGCACGACAAACACAGCCTCACAGCCTCACAGCCTCACAGCCTCGTCTTATCTACAGCCTCAAAGTATCGTTGGCACCCAGCATACCAACTGATATATTTTCCGCTCCCGCCCACCTAGTTCCTCTCATCCTGTATTCCCAATAAAGTTACCACTATGGCTGAAGCGATCAGTTTGGGTGCAAGCGTCATTACTTTCATCACAGTCATTAAAGCAGTCGCACCTATCTACGCATCGATAAAAGATGGCCCGGACGATATCATCCGCCTCCAGTCACGGCTGCAGAGCCTGCACATGTTATTGGCAAACATTGAAAGTATCTCTTCAACGTATCCAGACTGCGCAGAAGATCCAGGCATTAAGAAATACTGGAACGACAAATCGACAACGCTTAGGTCCGATTTCACCGCGTTTGAGAATTTCACACAGGGTTTAAATTCCAGAGGAAAAATTCGGTGGCTATTGACCGATCGTAGTCGAGCGAACAAGATCCTAGATCGCCTTTCTGAAGATATAATGATGTTAAATTTTCTGATCCAAATAACTATGGACTCGTAAGTGTTCCAAAACCTGTACTTCATTTAATCTGACATAATCTTGAAACAGGTATATCGCCCGCCATCAAACCACGCAGTTTCAAAGGATCCTCCACGCCCAAACACCTGTTCTGATGCACGTAATCCAGGCCGTTCAAATTCTTGGCGAAATCAAGGAATCTGTAGCGAGCAATAACCAATTGGCGGAGAACTGCCGACATTTGCTGAACACGCTCAGGCCCTCTATGGTCGTCCAGCATCCTCTCAGGTCCGGCAGGCAAACCATAAGAAGGAGCAATAACGCTATGCTGTGGGGAATTTTAATGAACAATTCACGTCATCGGCTGTCTATCGGCTGCATTGGTGACGTTTTTGTATCATATGGGGTAGTGTCGAATTCTGCCGATCGCGGCCCACCAGAACACTACGAATATGAAGCCCGTGTAAAGTGGGAATTTTATGTGGCGGCATGGTTTTTACACAGAGTAATCACAACCGAAGTCAATGTGCAGATAGGAAGTATGGGAGGTCTTACTATGACACCAGCTATCACACGTAGCTTAACAATGGCCGTTGATTTGTCCAAACACCATCCGCTCTGGAAAAGCATTGATAATGGAGATATATTGGGTGTTTACCAACTGCTGGAGTCTGGTTCGGTCAGGTTGGATGATAGATATGGTAGTTCTGGAATGACGCTTATGCATTATATATGTTACTTCGGATTTCCGCGGACGAACCCCCGGAGGCGGTTGTCTCAGCAAATTGAAATTTTGAAGATGTTAATCACCAAGGGGGCAGACTGTGATTCATTGGATTACTATGGAAGGTAAAGCTAATCAGATAACCCCAAACTTCCATACTGTGTATTATAACTATAATATTAATGAGGGATTGCTTAACAGGACCCCACTAGCAGTCTTGAGCGAATCGTTGTTTGATCGATGCATCCGGATTCCCAGCTGTCGAGTTCATGTTAACGCGGGGATACAACTGCTTGTCGACGCCGGAGGAGGGTTTTACAGTCCCGAATCATCGTTGCCGGATTATTGTTGTGTGAGGTTAATTGAAGACAGATTGATAGGCGAGGAATCCAAGGCGATGTTTGAAGACAGCGTTGTGGAGTGCGCATGGATACTATTGTCTGCAGACACTCATTCACTTAGTAAGCAAGAAGCAGAGCAACGCATTAGTATCCTTATTCAGATGGCCGCTGGACGATATGACGCATTACAGTCCCAGTGGAAGAGAGAGAGCGCGATTCAATACAATGATGAAAATTTGGTACTCCGTACGATTCTTGAAGAATTACTCTCACTTTCTACATCCATAGACACCATATATCCGTACAAGCATTTGGAGCGAGCCTTGTCGGATGAATTCTTTACGTGTCGCAATACTGGCTGCATCGATAAGATAAATACCGTTCTGTCTGCAATGTTGGAGATGTCTCAAGATTACGCAGAATTCATGGCCGCGCAGCTGTGCTCTTGGAGCATCCGCACCTGGAGCCTTCCTTGTTACGGAAATGAGGAAACATTTATGATTCTTCAGCGCACAGGCCTGCTTGATCCTCACATTGTGATTTACTCGAAGATGCTATCGCCGTGGGTCCATAATAACCCCCCTGAAGTTGCTGTTTGGCAACGGTATATCGATGAAGGGATTTATTGCAATGTGTTGAACTGGCTACTGGTTTCCTGGTCGAATGTTCGTTTGTCTGAACAGTTAGTGCGGCTTTTGATTCAAGAAGGTGCTAACCCCAATTATGCTTGCCAAAATGGTGGCCCTAGCATAGGAAATCATATAATAAGACCACTGGAAGCGGCAGTATCTAGGAGAGAAGCAAACAGTGTATATTTTCTTCTTGAATGTGGCGCAGATATTTTGGCGCCCTGCACATTTAAGGGTACTCTTTCTGGCTATGCGAAAAGTTTAGACATGACCGAGCTAGCGAATAAATTGTACCTGATCGAGAGCCAGGAGAGAACCAAGAGAAATGCTCCACTCCCCTCTGGTACGTTGAACTCTTCAAAGATTGAATGAAAACTTATTCGCTCCAGGGCCGGTGAAAATACCTATACTCCGTCTAACAATTATCCATGGAGCTATGTTAGTGTTCGGAACGCTACTCACCGGAATTGCTGCTGTCCAGAATCTCATCCTTTACACTCTCGGGTTACTTTTGAGGAATCGACGGCTTCTCTGGGGTTTGTTTTGCGTACTCTGCAACATTGTTTTGGGGATCGTGGTACAATTTGGATGGCCGTTGCTGGGCGCATATTTGGAAGAATATGTGAGACAAGCGTAGAATAGATGGTGTTCGTCAGGGCCGATGGAGCTGCTGGGGGGATAATGCCACACAGATGGAATGAAACGCAATGCTTTGAGATGAGAAATGAATGTTAGTTTTTGGATTTGAATTATAACGGGACTGTGTAATGAAGGAAGATTTAAAATTCCTGGGTAATGAATTAATGCATACGTTGTAAATTTGGTAGTTCAACAGTTGGGGAAGTTCTCGTAAAGCTGGGTTCCAAATCTTCCGTCTTGTACAAGTAGAACCATATCTGACCCTGGATTACGATTTCCCTGGCTGAGACTGCCCGCCTGCTTTTGCTGCAAGGTTTCTAATTTCCCGACTACAACTCTGCAGGGCCGTACAGTCTTTACACACGATGCATAAAGCAGAATGGTGAGCGATGTTGGGGAAATGGGAAACAACCAGGCACATATATTCACTCGATGATGCAAAGAGGAACAGCGTAGGAGATACTACTAGTAGTGTGCTGACTAGATCAGAAGGTGCCGAATACAAAGTGAAGAATCAGCATTCTATAAATATCTCCTGTTTTGGGTGTGGTTAGTGGTTGCCTACTGGGCCAATTTCCGCCTGCTTGCCGGCCGGAATCATACACACCCGGCAACGGTACATGGGATGGTCGCCTACAGTCACCCTACGATACCCGAGAGATTCTAGCCCCGGTCCCGCACACCCCAGGGCAATCACAATGTTCATCTGGCCTGGACGACAGTGCTGGGCCCGATAGACTCCAGTGCGGAGGGCAGTTGGGAACCCTGGAAGAAAGGTAATTCACCAACAACATACATTCAGTGTTGTGAGTACCCAGGCCACAGATTTGAAGCCGGGAGAGTGATCATCAGACTTCGAACCTTGGTGTTTTTAGCATGTTGTCTTTCATCCAGGATAATTCCTGAAAGGTTGGGTGATACTCCCGATCTATGGTCATCAGTTCCACAATCTAGCAAATACGGCATATATATATGAGTATAGGTTTCTGGGCCATGACTTGCCCCAGGCGATGGTAGCTCTCGCTAGTACTGCAATCGCATCATCGCGTGTAAATAGGTTCTCGGATCCTGCATAGAGATTAATGATATCCAGCGGAAATCGACGAAATGCAATGAAAGTCCAAACCCTTCGAACTGGAGGAACGTACCTGTTTGCTCCTACTTACTAATCACTGGTATACGCTTCTTTCACCCGCAGTCGGATAGCAACATACATATCCGAGCACGTTATTGCAGCAGAGCGAGACTCGGAATCCGACACCAAGGTAGCACCAGTGTTCGAAACGGGCCCGGCCGACTCGCGGGCTTTCGGGCCGGCTTTGGCAGGCCAGGCCGGGCCGGCAATTTGGAAGCCTGCGCTAAGGGGGGCCGGCCGGGCTTATAGTTTGAAAGCCTGCGGGCTTTCCAAAAGCCTCCAGGCCGGGCTGCATATCTGAA
>Ga0307515_10016685_pt1 | contig 13428 bp, 17 predicted proteins | sample 17_EM_MG_FD_194513 | JGI IMG/M metagenome (GOLD analysis project Ga0307515, IMG submission 194513) | Populus trichocarpa ectomycorrhiza microbial communities from riparian zone in the Pacific Northwest, United States - 17_EM | ecosystem: Host-associated > Plants > Roots > Unclassified | place...
TGCAGAATGGTGGAGACACGGCCAGACAAAGGCGGAGGAAAGTTTTAGCTAGGCGTTCGAGCAATTGAGCTCGAGTCCGCATCAGGCTAACCGCTGTCCGATTTCCGCCGAAAGGGCGGCATCTCAAGGAGACTGCTGCGGTTGCGTTCGACCTGATAAGCTCAGTACTGGTGATAGTCACTTGGATCGGGGAGAGTGCCGCATGCAGCGGATTTGGATTGACACTTCGACTGGTCCACTAATATCTTGTAACCGTGGGAAATTTGGCGTAGCACGACGTCTTCCGCCAGTCACTATCAGCACTTCACAGAATGGCTGAGCCAGTCTCGCCCACTTTACCTCTCGTCTTGCCACTGACTGAGCAACCGCCGAGCGAGCCACCGCCACCATACACGACTAGCCCTCATCGCTCGAGAAGGAGTCGGAGGCCCGGCACACGAATACCATCAGATTCGGCTGCAGATTGTGAGGTGCCAACCAGAACCCATCCACCTCAACGCGTTCGACATGGAGCTCTAGAACCAGATGTCTCGGATGACGACCCAACAACCGAAAACACACCCCTGCTGTCAAGCCAACTCCTGCGCCGCAGGCAACGAACGGTGTCGCACTCGAGCATAGCTCGATCGAACGTGTCTGGTTCACCATCCTTTGCGCGGATATTGATATCCGCCTTTCAACCCGAGTTGGACTCTGACATTGACTCTAATCTTGCTTCTCCCGCGCAGGACGAGAGGCGACATTTATCTCGGAGGCAAGAGGTGTCTGAATCGAGTGCTGAGGCCGAGCGGTTGGACCGGGATGTGGAACGGCTTGGCGTGGGGTCGAAGGTGAAGCGGTATTTCCGGCCCATGGGTCGCAAGGCCTATTACTCCGCAGTATTTCACCTTCTGGTGGTTAACTTCCCGTTCGCGTTGTTGGCCTGGGTGTATCTATTTGTATTCACACTTGTGGGTCAAGCGGCTGCGTATTCCTCTTCAATGTACTGAGTTCATTCTTCGGCAGACTGGGACAACATTGCTCGTGGTGTTACCATTGGGAGCATTGTTGTGTTTCCTTGATTTGCTCGGGGCAAGGGCATTTTCCAGGGCCGAGGTAAGAGCCACGCCTTCTGTAGTTTGTCCTCCCATAATGACTGGTGGGATAGCTGGCCCTTCAATCCACCTTCCACGGTCCACTCTCGTCTGTTCCATACCCACCGCGACCGATATTCTACCGATTGCAAAACCCAAGCTTTGACATCGAGTCAGCGGCGTCTGCACAGTATGACGGCTCTTTTTACCGTAACGCCTATGCTATGGTAAGCAAGCGCCAACTCACGTCGAACCCGAATGAACACGTTTCCGCAGTTTACAGATGCGACCACATACCAGTCGCTGTTCTATTTTCTCGTCATCAAACCTGGCATCACGCTGCTACTGGGGATATCCCTGGTGGTGCTGGTGCCCGTTTCGTTTGTGCTTGTGTTGCCTGCGCCTGCGGTGCTGCGAATCACTCGTCGGTTGGGAATGTGGCAGGCGAATGTGGCAGTGGAAGGGTTGTATTTTGCGGTCCGATGATGTAGATACGGGTAGCTATTAGGAAGCGGTGTCAATAGCGGACGTATATTTGATAATCCCACGTTTCGTCGAAGGGGATATAATGGCACGTTTCGGCTGACGCGTCTTGACTCGCAACCTCGACTCATCTCAGCCAGAGGTTAACATAGCCTCCGCCGCACTCCGTCTTAAGCCTCGCCCTCGTACCATCACACCTTTCTTATCTTCACCATTTATCCCCCTCCGTCCCTTTACACCCTCCAAGATTCGCAGCATTGGATTTTGCATTGGCAACAGTCCTCATCCCACATGGACGCCCTCAAGTCGCTTGTTCAGCCTCTCGTAGGAGGCGGTGGAGGCTCCTCGATGGTTGATGGTGTCAAGCTCGTCGTCCTTGGCGGCACAGTCGAGACTGCGCGACGAATGGCGAGCTCCGGATGGTGAGTAACCCGCTGCGCTTCTGTCCATGAGTCGTCGCTCACTCAGCGCTCGCAGGAACCATTTCATCAATTGTATGGACATTGTGCAAAATTCTCCGTCGTAATGCCGGCTGACCTCTCCGTCCACAGCGTTCTTCCTCACCGCCCACTTTTCTGAAGAGGATTACCCATATGACTGGCTAATGCTCTGGCTCTCTCGGCGCCCCGAATGGCAACGGTCGAGGGAGTTTGAGACGACAACCCGGACGACGACGTCCGGGCTCTCTTCCCGTGTGGCGGACAATTCGTTTGGCGACGACGACGAAGGCGAAGAGGACGTTCCGGGCAAGGTCAAGACCCGAGTCGTCTTCCAGCCAACCGCGAACACGACACACACCATCTATTACCGTGGTCACTGGCTACGGGTGAGGCGGGGTCGCAAGACTGACGGCAGTGGCTGCGAAGTGTTGTCCATCAGGTCGGTGCCATACATACTTTCCTTGTTCGGTTCGTTACGCGATTTGCTCATGTGACCTCTCCCGTCCCTTTCGTCACTTCGCGGGGTTTTCCTCTTTAGCGTCGTGGCGAGGAGTAATTCGATCCTCAAACAACTCGTTCTTCAAGCTAAAAAGGAGTACGAGGAAGAGGCCGTACACAGGATACAGATCTACTTCGCTGACTCACACGGATGCTGGAGGTGGACGGACTCGCGGCATAAGCGACCCATCTCATCCATCGTTCTCAATCCTGGCGTTAAGGAGATGTTACTCTCTGACACAAAGGACTTCCTCAAGTCCGAGAAGGTACTTCCTCTTGCGCCCATATCTATCGTCATCTACATCAGCTGATGTGTAACGCCAGTGGTACGCCGACCGCGGTATTCCCTTCCGGAGGGGCTATCTCCTTCATGGGGTCCCAGGGTCTGGAAAAAGCTCGTTAATTCATGCCATCGCTGGTGAACTCATGCTTGACATTTACGTTGTCTCGCTGTCGTCATCGTGGATCAATGACAGCACATTGACCACGTTGATGGGTCGTGTACCGGCCCGGTGCATCGTTTTGTTGGAGGATCTCGATGCTGCCTTCACCCGAAGCACCTCCAGGGATGACTCATCCAACGGTAACCCCGACGGATCAGACTCATCAGAGAGGGAGAGCCCTCGCGAACATTCCTCGAGCAGTCGACACCGGCGCTCTAAGGATCATATCTCGGATACCAACACTCTCAGTTTGAGCGGTCTGCTGAATGCCTTGGATGGTGTTGCGGCTGCTGAAGGGCGTCTCTTGTTCGCGTTCGTATCTTCTTTTTGCCTGATTATCTGCGATCATTTGACCCATATGCGGTTTCATAGTACTACGAACCATTTAGAGCGTTTAGATCCGGCGTTGTCTCGACCTGGCCGCATGGACGTCTGGGTTGAATTCAAGAACGCCTCCAAGTGGCAGGCCGAGGCACTGTTCCGCAACTTCTTCCCATCCACCGAGGAGGATGAGCCCACAGAGGCTGAACTCGCCAGCATTGTGCTGCCCTCCCCTGCTTCGGTCCCTGTAACACCCTCTGACCTCGCTTCTAACCCCGATTCGGATGCGATGTTCACCATGGACTCTTCATCGTTGCCGTCGTCCGCCTCGTCAACATCAATTTCTTCGATGACTACGAGAGAGTCATCTGTGAGATCAAGGACGATGTCGGAGGTTGGTACCCCTTCGACTTCGAGCGCCCCCAAGTATCTTCCTCCAGCGGTGGAGGATGAGATCGCTGAGTTCCAACACTCTGCACCTCCGATCGATGCTGCCATGTTGTCGAGGCTGGCCAAACAGTTTGCTGACTCGATACCGGAGGATGAGTTCAGTGTTGCTGCTCTTCAGGGCTACCTTCTCAAGAACAAGTCCCGCCCAGAGTGTGCCGCTTCTGGTGGTGCGACTTGGGTTGTGAGTGAACGTGAACTTCGCGAGCGACTGAAGAGAGAGAAGGAGGCCAGGGAACTTAGGGAGAAACTCGAGGTACGCTGTGATCCCTTTCTCCTCCGAGTGAATTTCATTCTGACTCCATTGTAGAGGGAAAAGAGGCGAAAGGAACTTGAACGTGAGAAGAAGGAAAAGGAGGCCGAAGAGGCTGCAAAGAAGGCGAAGGAGACTTCCAAAGAGGAAGAAGCTCCCAAGTCCACTGCAGCGCCTGCTCAAACCAAGGTCATCCCCGTTCCCCCTCCCGTAACTCAGGAATCTTCGTCAGACGATGGGAATGATAATGACGAAAACGTCCCCCCAGTGCCCGGTTCCACCAGCTGGGTCAATGTCGACGATTCATCTCCTTCAACTCCCTCCCCTGCCTCTGATGCGTGACTAACACGGCCTCCTGCGAGCTGTGACGACGATCTTGGGTGCGCCTGTAAAACTCAAGTACAAGATGCCCTCGTTGATGATCCGTCACTTCCCGAGTATCTCCCACCAGGACCCTCTTCCGAGTCTTCCCTCTCAAACGACTTTAGCCCTGTCAATTCGCTGGATAAAACACAAGTGGCAATATCTCATCCTGCGCTTGTCTATGCATGCATTCAACTCTACATCATTCATTTGTACATCAACCTCCTACACCCTCGGCTTGTGCCCAGCGCACGTCACACGAGAACTCCCTACGATAGAAGACTCATTGGGGCTGCCGATCCTCGATGAGGTGGAATGTGGACCCGATATTTTTCTTTCTCATGTTGAACTTCTAATTATCCCCTTACTACTTCCATTCAAAACAATTTCACGACCGTGCACGTCATACCTCCTCTCACGTCCCAACTCTCTCCTTTGCAAGCCCGCAGTTGGACCCCTTCTGCGTGTAGTGTATATCCTCCCCAAGTTGCTAGCCCCAGAATGTATATCTGCTATCCCGCGTCTCTCCAAACCTCTCCATAGTTTTCCTTCTTGGTGTATATCTGCCCTCGTTGAAGTTGCTCCTAGTATCCTCACTCACTTACAATTCCCCTCAAGTACGGTTGTCTTATAGTCGTCATTCAAACAATACAAGTCGCACCACCTCCCCCCGCTCGTTCGAGTTGCAAATTACTGGTGATAGGTACATATACAAAGTCCGCCCCATTGTTGCAAAAGTGACGAGAAGTCTTGAGCTAGCTATTTGCTTACGGGTTGGATGTAGTCCGGTCTACTCCATCCCCTTCCTCAAGTTCTCAAACTTGCTGTTCTCATACCTGAGCCAATTGTGGGTAGAATCCAACGGTCCCATCGCGTCCTTCACGACCTTGATCAGGCTCCGACCAGGCTGAGGATCCTTCCCCGGCCCACCTTCCATATCCATCCTCTCCGTGCCCTTATCCCCACTCAACTCCCAAAACATGCTCCCTCCCAGCCCCTCACGCTTAATCCACTCTCCCTTCCACTTTGCGACCTCCTCACTATCGAAGGTGATCATCTCCTTCTTGTCGTAATCGTACGACCAGCTCGCCATCATTTCCTTATCGCGGAACATGTATGAGCCAGGGAGGGGAAGGGCACGGTAGTCGTATACGCCTTTCTCCCATGAGCCGGGGCCGACCCCTGAGAAGGGCTTGCCGGGACCCTCCGTGTTCGCGAAGGAGCGGCCGTAGAGGGGGATGCCAAGGATGAGTTTGTGACGGGGGACACCTTTGGCGTGGTAGAATTTTACGGCCTCGGCGCCGCTGATGGGTCCACCGCGAATGTTGGCTTGGTGCCCGGAGATAGAATCCCATGAGCCAGCTAAGTGAGTGACGCGATTAAAGAAGCACTTAGGGGCGGAAGGTGTAAGCCTTACCATAGTCGTATGACATGAGATTCCAGAAGTCAAGGTAACGGTCCATTTCAGCTACGCGCAGTTTCTTGTAGTTCTGTGGACCACAAGGCGCGGCGATCTGTGTAAAAAAGTCAAGGGGGTGCCAACTACGGGTGAGGAAACCACGCATACCGTCAGCAAGAAACGATAGTTGATCCCTTTTTTCCGCTGGTGCTCATCCAGTGCATGACGAAGTTCCTTTAGGAGGTGGGTGTATCCTCGTGCTTGTTCGTCGTTTTGGGGATACTCGTAGTCGATGTCCAAGCCGTCGAGACCATAGTCCTCCAAAAGTTTCACGGATGACTCGACAAACTTGCTGCGGTATGCTGGGGAGACGACTACAGGATGGAATGATGGAGAATATGTCCAACCACCTATGCGCAGTCGGAGTCAGCCCGCGCGGTCTGGCGCAAGTTTGGTGGATGTGTACTCGCCTATAGAGAGGAGGAGCTTGAGATGCCGATGCTGCTTCTTGAGCATGTAGATGGCTTTGAAATTGCCAAAGAGGCCCTTCTCATCCCACGAGTCGCCAGGGTAATGAATCTCTTCATCGGCCCATTTATCGGAGAGGAAGACTTCTCCGGAATCAGCTCGGATGTTGGCGAACGCATAAAGAATGTGTCTGGTGCTGCGAGTCAGTCACTCGTGGTTTACTGGCGATGGATGTTTCGACTTGCGTGAGATCCTTCGTGGGGATTAGGGAAGGAGGGTACTTTCGCCCGTAGATACCCCTGGAAAAGCACAAGCGATGAGACGTGCATTGCAACGCTAGGTGATTTGTATTGGAGCATACCAGTTAACGAAGCTGCTCGCATGTCAGGCCCCGTTCAGAACTACGAAACAACAAGACGGGAGGTGATGGTACGCACTATCCAACGCTGTATTTTTCGTTCTTTGGCATGGTGGGAGTGTCTGTCGAAGAGTTGTCTGGTTTGGGTTTGGGTATTCCTGTGTTGATGTCACCACCTCCGGCGTGCTGCGGATCCTGGACGGACCACTGGCCGGCCTTGTAGGAGCAGAAAGCGACGACGACGAAGACGAATGCCAGAAGCAGATACTTCGCGAGAGGGGTGTTTTTGTCCGGCCTTGACCTGCGCGAGTGTTCGTCTTCTAGAGGTTCGTCTGATGTCGAGAGCCTTTCGTATTGTAAGTCTGGCATGGGGGAGCGGAGCCAGGCGGTCCGGAACGGGAATCGGATTTACTTGAAGATCATGTCCCAGTAAAAGCAGCCACATCCCACAGACCAGAGACAACGAGCGCGTCCACCTTTCCGTGAAGAGCTGATACTTCCATGGAAGGAGAACTCTCTCGTCGCGTCGCTGTGGCACCCTTCCTCAGGCTCGGGGCATCTTTTTGAACAAAGAACTCTTCCGTCGTTCTTGCGCGGTTTTCATTTTCCCGGAAACCATTTCGAATCTAACGGAGAGTGATCCTTTCCGCCAATCCCCTGGGTTTTGGTTTATCCGTCTTCCCCGGGATCATGGGACACCACCGTCACCGGTCAGTCGAGAAACCCTCAGTTATATATTCCAATACGTGTCGTGTGCGTTTCACTTCAATCTGGATGCGACTGACAGCCCCCGTTGCGCCCAAATCCACTGAAATGAAAAGCATATGTGTTTGACAACTTGGCGCATAGGGAATCCAGGAATGCAGAAACCGGAAAAACGGTTATACTCAGCGCCGCTGTGGTTATCGCCGGATCGGGGCGGTGATCGAGCCTCGGTTTTGTGGATTACTGCAACACGGCAACACGGGAAGCTGCCCTACGATGCTATATCACGACCACCATCCTGCATCGAACATACCAATATTTCCTCCCGCTAGATCATCGGCATGACACTGACACCAGACCGGACGGTAACTTACGGTGTTAATCTCATCGCATGTGGCATGTTCTTGTAAGTCTCCAAGTTCGCCAGGTTCGCGGCTATTCCCACCCACATTGCCCTCAGATGGGACTACTCAGTGACTCTCTGGTTCGACCTTAAATTCGTGAGGGGTAAAATGAAGCTGCGATGGCCACTGGTTTGTCCGTTCCCCCATGCATTCCACTACCCGTGCTCAGCCAAGCAGATCCCATACTTCCTCACCCGTTATACCACCTTGGGATTTGTAATCGGATGGTAAGATTCGTCTCCAAGGCTATATTTGAACCATCGCCGATAATCTTCAGTTTAATCTTTTCCATGTCGAGGCACCGAGTGGACTGTGATGGTGAGTGGTTTTGCTCCAGAGGTCACATCACTCATACCAAAAGTTTCCAGCGATATACCTCAGTGGAAATGTATGCCTCCGCCCTCGCTCGTGCGTTCAAACGGTATCTCACATCAACCTCAGTTTCTGGGCAAAGCCGCCGTTGCCTCTGCATCCATAAATCTAGTTGTTCGCACGTAAGCTGTCCGCCCGACACCCACCCACCTTTCAACCAGACTGAATGCACGATAGGGTCATCATCTGGTCGTACCGGTGGCACATCGTCCTCCTACTGGGGGCGCTTGTTGTTGGGGAATTTATACTCATTGGCATAGGTGTGATTTTATCCGGACTACCGCATATGCCGATTCTGATTCGATGCGTAGGGCTCCAGAACCGGGGCTTCTTTGCGGTCTGGGACCAAGAGATTCAGTATTGCATTAGCTCCCACAACTCACAAAAGAACGATCTTGGCCTTTTTTCACTTTATGGTTGAGTGACAAAATTTATAATCAGGTTCATCTCCTGACCTTGGTTTCCCCTCAGCTCTATGCGTGGACTGCATAATCGCCGTTCTGACAATTTTCGGTCTTCGAAAGTTCGAACCCAAGTCAGGCTTTGCCGCTGTGCTCGTCCGCCAAGGTCTCAGTTTTTTCTTGTTGGTTCTTTTTTTCCAAACATTTGTCGCCGTAAGTCAGGTTTGATGTATTCAGAGCATCGTTCGTGGCTAACCACGCCTGTTGCCTAGGTGGCCGTGTTCACTAGGAGCAACGGTGCGGAGCAACTGCCACATAAAGGTACTACACCAGCTGACACATTTTATTCAGGGGTTTTCGTTTCCATAGCCAGTGTTCCATGCGCAATGGTCATGTACGGCCTCGCATCTGTTTTCCTCACCCTGGCGCGATCTCACGCCTTCTCTTAGCCCCATGGTTTCTTGTCACCTGGTCAGATCTATCCTCGGCGGCTCTTACAGGTGCGTCTGGGCAACCGATCAACTTCACTATACGCATGGATCTGATTTCATACGCTTCCGGCCAGTTCTCCCGGACAATGTGCTAGTTCACACGGGGGTTCGATGACGGCCAGAGGGTGTCTCCCTGGAGATGGGGTCCAGCTTACCACACGCGTCGAATTGGGGACTTCCTCATGTTGATCCATGGGAATCTTCGGTTTTTGTGTTTCATATCCGTCTCTGGCAGTAGGCTCCCCACGCGCACGCATGGCCAACTCATAGTATAGGCAGAACTAACTACCGTATCATCACGTACACCCAACTCAATGTAAGATTGTAATCCGGACCGTAGCACTCAAATGCACTTTTCTCACTTCCTAGCCTTTCACCTACGAGACTGTGAGAAGGCGCTTTCTACTCCCGACCGAAACCGGCACCGGTCTAGCTCCTCCCCCGACGCTGCTGCACACATGTATACGACCGATTTGTCCTACCCCCTTCCCACCCCAACCCGCATCCAGTGACATTGACCAACTCACGAGGTCCCCTGACACACGCACAAGGAATCACATGCCCCGTCCGCTGTATAGATTGGTGCACATTTGCATCATGGCTAAGATGGGGACCGGCCGCGGTTTCTGATCTTTTCTTCTTTTAATGCCAGCGGCGTGACTGTGGCACGCAGATCGGACTTATCTTCACACCAACCATCGTTCGTCTATCTCTTGGCCCACGCGTACTCGCTCCCGACACCATGGTTGGGTCACACACCGAATCTCCAGGGACGCAAGGGATGAAACAGGGGGTGGAGCAGGAGGCTCAATATATCTATCTATTAGCGTATAAGATGTTACTATTACAAGAACATGGTATTACACTTCGAGGTTGCTGGCACAAAAAAACCCACAGCAATACGAGGAAAAAACAATCGCAATCGCACGAGATGAAAACAACAGGGTTGGTTCCATCGTGTTTCGCCGTATTACTGCACCTGTGCCTCCTACAAGGAAGTGACACAGCGTCAGATATATCAATGCTAAGAGATCCCATGATATTGATGGGTCCTTGACCTCCGTGCTTACCTGATCGACAAACTCCTGGGCTTCTTCACGCCTGATCGTCCGGATGGAGCTCACTTTTTGATTGTCAAACAGGACCCCATAGAACTTGTCGGCTGTTACCAGCATCTCCGGCCTAAACGTTGTTGTGATGAACTGCGCCGTCTCAGAAAGCTCGTGGATCATCCCTGTGGTGTCGTTCCGACCACCGGTTCGATCATCGTCAACCATCGCGTCATTTCTGCAGTTCGTTTTCGAGGAACTCACCTGCGACAGCGGTTCGGTACTGTGCGTCAAGATTGGCATCGATCTTTTGGCGGAAAGCCGGATCAGGTGATATTCGAGGAGCGAGAAGACCGTTCATCCTTACCTCGTCAAACAGGTAGAACGGCGCAGGGTCACATTTCTGGATGGCGAACACTGATAGGACCGGTTTCCGTCGTTACCTCGGAGTGATAACGAGTTGAATGCACTCTTACCTGTGGCAAGTGCAACGAGGGACTTTTGTCCTCCAGAGAGTTGCTGGATCCGTAGACCTTCATCAACTTTGGAGTTGAACGACACCTACCCGAACGCTATTCGTTAATACCGCATACAACGGTCCGAACAAACCACAACGAAGATACCGACTTTTATCGCAACACCGGTGTAATTCTCAACACTGCTCTGTTGCGTCCCATCGTCTTCGTCCATCTCGTCCTAAGAACCCGTGAATTTCGGATGGATGTTCATTGGTTGACTGACCCGCCATGAGTTAACGAAACGCTTACCTGGTCAATTTTCCGCTGAATAATCAACCGCCCACGGCCAGCTGGAACAAGTTTTTCAAATACTTCCTCAAAGTTTTTCGCGACTTGTTTGAAGGTCCTTTCGATCGCTTCATCTTTGCGTTGATCCAAAACCTCGACGAGCTCCTGGATCGACTGTGCGGACGTGTCAAGGTCTTCGCGACGCTGGATTAATTGGTCCCGCTGTTTCGTGAAGTTATTGTACTGCTCAAAGGCCTTCTTGTTGACGTGGGCGAACTTCTTGAGGCCGTCATTAACTTTTTGCAACTTCTTGACCAACTACAATGGGTGATCTCGTCAGTTTGAACCGCGCGCTCTCAAAAAAAAAAAAAACCTTGTCCAGCTTCTCGTTTATGTACTTCCCAAAGGCTTCTTCGGGGAGTACCCCAAGGTCCCGAATATTGCGGTTGACATCATCCTTCCTGTTAGTCAGAAGCACCTTCTTGGTGTGGTATTTCTCGTCGTTTTTTTGCCGCCTCGAGAATGCCTTGTTGTCCTCCCCCTGCTCGGCTTGCATCTCTTCCAAGGAAGTCCGAAATTGTTGGAGCTGTTTCCCCAGAGCATCGTGCTCCTTCTCCGCCTCTGCAAGTCAACTCAATCAACAGGAAGGATTTCGATTTAATGGTTGCGTACCGATGGATTTGGCCTTCAATGACTCGATTGTACTCTTGAGTGTCTGAAGCTCTCTTCTCCTGGAATCCAGATCCTCCGCAGTCGAAGCGTCCGCGTTCTGAGGTTCTCCCAACCTTTCGATCATCCCCACGACTTCGGCCCTTCTCCTCTTGAGGTCTTCGTTCAACCTGATCTCGACCAAGCTCTTTCTCCCCCCCACCTCGAGTTTCTCATTCGTCCTTTGCGTTAGGCCCACCGTCCGTTGGTCAACTTCTCTGTTGAGTCTCTCGATGGCAGCCTCCTCTTCGTCCGTAAGTCCACGAACCATAGGTGTCTGGAGCTCGTCTCGAAGGGACTGGATTTGGGTATCCGACTCCCGTAACTCGCCTTCCGTATCCTCGACCTGGCCTTCGAGCTTCTCGATTCTCTCCTTCACTCGCTCCTTCTCATTCCTCAAGACACCAACGGTGTCCCCTAGGCTATCTCTCGCGTGCTTCTGCTGCGACAACTGGCTGGTCAGCACCTGGGTCTGCCCGGCGAGTCTTGCAATTTGTTGGTCCAACTCAAGGATGGTCGCTTTGACTTCCTTGTGCCTATTCTCGTCCGCCTCGGACTTGGTACGCCAGGTGGACACAGTTCGGATGGCGTCCAACCTGGAACGCCGAATATCGTGGTACCCACCACTCAATGCGCCTCTATGGTCGACTTTATCTCCGTCCAACGTGATAGTGTTGATGCCGTGGCTCTTGACATAGGCTGCGGCGAGCGTGAGATCCCTACAAGCGCACGTCCTGCCGAACACCTGCTGGAAGGCTTTGGCGTGGAGAGGATCATAAGTAATCTTGGACAATAGTGGGATAGCATCTTTTGCATTGACAGGTGGGGCAGCCTTCGGTCGCAAACGGTTCAGAGGCATGAACGTCACTCGGCCGGTCTTTTCTGCATTCATAATCTTGAGCAGACGAGAAGCTGTCTCGTCAGTATCGACAACGACGTGCCACAAACTGTGTGCCAAGGAAGCGGTCAGCAGTGCAGCAAACAACTGTACGTGGATCTCGTCACCTGTTGCCCGCGGTAAGTTCGATGGCGGTGTTAAAATTTTCATCGGGGATCTCAAAAAGACCGTAAAGAGGACCATACACGCCAGTCAGTTTCTGACGGTCGGTGATGTTTTTTACAGCCTTCAAACCCATGCCTGTGTCCTTCACGGAAAGCGAAGTCAACCGTGGCGCCCCTTTCAGACGGACGGGAGAACCATACCTTGTCCATCATGCTTGCCAGGTTCCTCTCCGCAGACCTAAGTTCCTCCGAAGCTTGGTTGATTTGACCTGCCAACTTGGTCTCCTCCCTCCACAACTCCTTCCTCCGCTCTGTGAGTTCGGCCGATTCATTCTTGAGAGCCGCTATCTGAACGCTCAATCCTTTGACCCTCTCTCTCCCGCCATCAGCCTGCGTTTCAGCATTCTCAATCCTCGCTTCGATATCCTGGATGGACGCTCTGCTGGAAGCGAGATCCTGTTGGGAAGTTTGCAGAGCGGCGAGTTGATTATGTCTGAACGCTTCGACAGAGGCAACCTCCGATCTGAGGTAATTATCCCGTTCCCCCTGAGTTCTGAACTTGGACAACCTCCCCTGCTTGGAGTACAACGCGCCCAGTTGTCCCTTCGCCAACTCTAAGCTCCTCTTCTCGTTCAGCTCGGTCTCTTTCCTCTGCTCCCATTCGGGGATAAGTTGGGCCAACTCTGCTTCGGTCTGGGCAACCTCTGCATTGAGGTTGGAGAGCTCCGTCTCAAGTTCTTCTCGGCGGCCGCTAGAACGCTCCCCAGCGGTTGTGAGATCTTCAACGACACATTCCAACTCTGTGCAGGACCGAATGAGATCGTTCAACTCGGATTGGGAGCTAAGTTTAGACAGGTTGGCGTCTCGGAGAGCGTGGCGCGTTTTTGTGATCTTCCGCTCGAAACTCTATGTACCACTATGTTAGGAGGGAAGGGATCATAGGAATTGTCGGTACACGCACCTGAATCTCCTTCTCCCGTCTGTTATACTGTTCCTGCTTCTCG
>Ga0307515_10016686_pt1 | contig 13428 bp, 11 predicted proteins | sample 17_EM_MG_FD_194513 | JGI IMG/M metagenome (GOLD analysis project Ga0307515, IMG submission 194513) | Populus trichocarpa ectomycorrhiza microbial communities from riparian zone in the Pacific Northwest, United States - 17_EM | ecosystem: Host-associated > Plants > Roots > Unclassified | place...
TGCCACAACGCCAGAGTGATCGTTTAAAATAGGAGACCGACAGAACGCGAAGAGACAGTGAAACAGCGATCGGAGGGCGATATACAACGCGACGCGTTGTATTGACACCGGGCGCGGAGTAATCCGCGACCGGGGTGTCTCTGACGGCTTTGACGGAGCGCGTCCACTCTGACGGAGCCATTCCGCCCGAACGGAATATTTTTTTGCTGATGTGTGTACCCACTGCCTAGTGCTGTTTATGCCATTCTCCGGCCGAGTGCCACATTATACCTCTCCGCTATTGCTATTTATCGGATGCCGCACTGACCCATATATGTTTTACATTGAGATCTTGTCACATATTACATTTCAGTCTTCGCTTCGGATACATCGCTTGCCTTTGCATTTACTTCACCACATCAGCAAAATGTAAAATGGTTCGGAACTCATAACACAATGACTCAGCTTTTCTGAACAGCCACACCGATCCTTCCAGAAGATCCCAGAAGCTCCCAAATGGGCTGAATGCAAAACGATGTGCCTCTCAGGTGCTCCTCAACGCTCCTGAAGTAGCAGGACGGAATACACGACTATTCTAAAGAGTATGAAGTCGTCTTTAGAATGCTATAAAATCATGCCTTTAAGGCGGTAAAATTTCAGAGCTGCTGGGACTACAACACTCGTCTCCAAGTCGATTCCGGTGCACCTGGAGCCAGACTCTTTGGGAGTGATAATATATAATGTCTATATCGAATAGTACAATTCGATAAACTATCTCACAGCTACACACCTGAATCACGCATTATAATCTAATTAATATACAGTCCAGTAGGTATTTAAATCAACATGATTATGTACAAGCAATGCACTATCAATGCCGCCCGATGCAGCATTCTCCCACACCCAATGTTCTGGTCCAACTATTGCTCCAACAGGTACAATATGCATCTTATTCGTTTGTTTGATAACCTGGATGAACCCGTGAACACAATTAGCCCAACCATGAAGGTTTTTGAACTTTGTTGGAATCACCACTGCGTATTCTTGAGCTTGAGGACATAATACCCATTGTTGAGTTGTCTGGCACCTCTTCGAAAAGGTCGATAATGCTTTCCTGGCTGGCAGGTGCTCCTGAAATTGGAGCATGTGATTCGGTGGAGTCCAGCTGAAGTATAACACAGGAAAAGATGGATCTCGTCCTTGGAAGGTGTTATCGAGGTCATTCTCTACACTTTGCGTATGCTGGACCCAGATGGTATGAGATTCAGGCATGATCCCTTGGTTGGCATTGGTATATTCTGCCTTGCAATCAAGTCCCAGACGCTCAACAGAAGTAGGGTTGTGAAATGGTTGACAGTAATACAACAGCCCATTCTGGTGTTTAATAAATATACTGTCAAGGAGTACATTCTGATCATATCCGAGCACGAGTCCACTAACTTCGTGTCCCCAGTTCTCCACAATTTGCACGCGGAATAGCTGTCCAAAGTTGGGAATTCCGAAGTCTTCTGATGCAGCTCTGAGTGAGGTCAATTTGATACTTCTGCACACTCCACAGACATGCGTGTCTCTCAAATAATATAACTGCTGTGATACAGGGCGGATAATGGGCTCATCCTCATTTGCTTGGAGACATACAAGATGGGCTCTGCGTGTACTTCGCCGCATATCGGTAGCGGATAGTAGGTTGACAACCTTTGCTGAGTCAATATTGTACCAGCCTTCGAGTGCAAGATATGATACTGTCTCCTCCATATCGGTAAGACCGGTACACCGGTCATTGTGCTTGAGCCTGTGTCGAATGTAATTGACTTTGTTGGTAGATCGATATGCCTTCTTCGCGTTGGCAATATGTAGCCGTTCAGAAATATCAGTGGTGAAATTGTCACCAGAACCCATTCGCCGACTTGACTCTGTGATATGGCTCACAAGATGCATCTTTGGATATCCGAAATGTAATACGTGTTGTCCAATGGATTTCCTGAGCGCCTGAATGCCGATTGTCACCCACTAAGCTTCAAACTCGATCAAACGGATGGAGAATTCCTTCCTGAATCACTTCTGTTCATTCGAGGTGATACCATAAATCTCTCTCTCCAGCTGGTTAGTGACCTGCTCCATATCAGCTAAGCTCCAGGTGGTGGCTTCTGTCTCAGCATCGGATAGGCGAATCTGAAATTGCAGTCGCTTGTTTGCGGTCATGTTTGCCGCTCTGTAAGCCTGGTCTTCAGTGGCAGCTTTCATTATGGCAAGTTCTTTGGCGAATTTGCTTCTGGGACCAGTTGCCTTGGTCTCGACTTCCTGCAATAGCTGTCGCTCATGACGTACGAATGATTTATTGAACAGCATGCGTTTAGCAGGTGTCACTTGATGGATTTCGCACTCCAATTGCTCATTTGCCTTCTGACGATCAGCATCTGACCAAGTGGTTGCCACTTGTCGGGCTCTGTTCAGGCGCACCTGAAATTGCCTACGTTTGGTTGTGGAAACCTTTTCAGCCCTATACACAACAGCCTGCATTGCAGCACAAATCTTATGAATCTTTTGTTCGTGTCACTGATGGGATTCCTTTGCCAACAGGTGATCCACTTTGGCCTTCGCAGACTTCGACATTTTCTGTTCGCGAAAAATACCCTTCTTCTGGTAAAATCGCTAGAGTGCATCGTCCAGTGCTCTGAGGGATAGATCCAAGTGATTCTGTGGGCTGACAAGTAGAGAGAATTCACATAATGCCAGCACTGCTCCCATTACCATTTCATCAGAGGCTGTTTCCGCCGCAGTTTTCCTATCATCCGTGGAGCAGACAAGAATTGGAGTGCAATTCACTGCCAGTGTTCTGATCACTCCATGGATCTCTTTACCTTGCCAGGTACCACTTTTCAATGAATCGAATGGCTTAGTAATGTGCTGGATGCAGGGATATCGTGGCACCGATGTGAATCGATTGTCAAATCGAACCTTGACATTTCTAGCTTTCAGGTATTTGAGCAGCCAGTGCAATAAGTTTTTAACTAACCCCAGGAGCAGCTGATGCAATTCATCAGGCTGCCAACGCTGATAGACATTGCAGAGAGGGTAAAGCCAGAACTGGTTGCGGATTGGGTGGACACCGAGAGTGTGCAGAGCATCAATATGATTCTTTTCCAGCAGCTCTGAGTATATTTGCTGGTCTCTTGAGTTATCGAGTGGTCGAAAAGTGGAATGCCCCATCGGTGCAACTTTAGGAATTTCACACATTGGGCATGAGCCATATGAGACTTGAGCAATCATGATTTGTTCCGGATGATCCCCGAGCAAGGCAGCCAAAAGAGGGTAACATTGTCGCTGGAATCCATCTGCACAATTCCATTTCAAGCTGGGGCCAGTGATGTCAAGATGCCTCAGTTTAGACAGCACAGTTCCAACTGCAGAATGCGATGCCTCGTCAATGTTTTTGGCACCTTTCGGGGGACATGGGATTGGCCCAACATGAATCCAGGCGCGCTTTTTTGGTGTATAGTGGATATCTCTTCGAATATTACCAATTGTGAGATACAGCGGCCAGACATGCTGATAGCCCGAAAAATTTGTCAAGTGAGTCTTGTCGGATGCACATATGACTGGCACAATCGTCGCTCCGGCGTGCAGTTGATCTTGTGTATCCAACCACCAATCACCTGTGTTCATCTCGCTGTAGATTCGACGACCCTCAGAGTCAGCGAGGCGCACTGGTACAAGATTGAGGTGAGCCTGAAATGGGAGATGTTCCAACAGGAACTGGATACATTTGAAAATATCACTGTAGAATAATGTTCCGAAGTTATGTTAGTCATCTTCAATCCAACTATCATACCCGAGCCCGAAATCGAGTTCAGAGAGCAGCTTTGGCAGGGCATCTTCTGATTGGAATGATACAATTTTGAAGTTGTCCAGTCCACGCCTGAGATGTTGACCTATCCAGGTTTTTCGTTTGCTGGCTAAATGACTGAGCCTGCTGAAAGTCGTGTACGGACCAAAATGGATCCCATACATTCCATTCTTCTGAGTACTTGCGATGCTTGTTGTACAATCTAGTTGCTTTGCCATATGCTGTCCCCCCCGCATTTTCCACTCCAACTACCTGCCTATGAGCCTTTGTGTCTGTTGGATCAGGGGTACAGGTAGTATTAGCAACGGGTCTGGGTTTGGCCCGGAAAAACGGATTCGTTCAGTTCCAGAACTGTCCAAATACCCGACCCGCTGCTTCTTGGCTGTCCAAACCCGGCCCCATACCCGTCAACCCGCGGGTTTCACCGGGTTGGGCTAGAACTGTCGGGTCCACTCTCTGGTTCTGCGTTTCCGGTTTTTCTATTTATGGTCGCATTCAGTTATCCTACTGTTTATTGCACAATATTGACTATGGTACTGCATTGTCATTTTCTGATGTATTGACAACCTTTATATAGCAAACAAGTAGAGAGAAGCTCCCTGCCCCATCCTGAAAATGAGCGTCAATGGAGCGTCAACAATTGATAGTCTTGCATCTTGGGAAATCTAAGTGGTGCTTGATTGCACGTATCCATAAACAAGTGATCAGCAGCCTTTATGAGCAAATAAGCAAGTGATATTCCCACGATAGCCTCCTGAACAGTAACAACTTATTTCATTTACAAAGGTGCAACTATGTGTTCACGAGTGTTTTTGACTACAACAACGGCCAAAACTGAGTATATGGACTTTAACAGCCACAGCACGCTTCAATAAACCATGATCGAAGGCCCAAGATCGTTGACACTCTGTTGATGCACACTTTCATGCTCGGGCAGGGATCGTGTCGCTTTTTTTTTTGCCTATAAAGGATTGCAACACTTCCATTATGTGTAATCACTACCAAATCGCATTTTTATTACCTGACTTACAGGACCAAAAATTGTTGAGGCTCCCTGGACTCTCATTTTCAAGATGGGACATGGAGCGTCTCACTTTCTTTTTAGCGTATAATGGTTGTCAATACTGTTGTTATGCATAACCACTACAAAATAACTTCTTAATTACCAGACTAACAAGACCTAAAATTGTTGACGCTCTGTTGACGGTCATTTTCAAGAAGGGGCAGGGAGCGTGTTGCTTTCTTTTTTTGCCTATAAAGGGTGGCAACACTTCCATTATGTGAACTCCCTGCCAAATCGCATTTTTATTACCCGACTTACATGATCAAAAATTGTTGACGCTCCATTGACCCTCATTTTCGAGTTGGGGCAGGGAGCATTTCGCATTTTTCTTTCCGTCTAAAGGTTGTCAGTGCCGTTGTTATGTATAACCACTACAAAATTACTTCATAATTACCAGACTAACAAGATTTAAAATTGTTGATGCTCTGTTGACGCTCATTTTCAAGATGGGGCAGGAAGTGTGTCGCTTTTTTTTTTGCCTATAAAGGATGGCAACACTTCCATTATGTATAATCACTAACGAATCGCATGATTATTACCCGACTTACAGGACCAAAAATTGTTGACACTGCGTGGAAGCTCATTTTCAAGATGGGACACGGAGCGTCTCGCTTTCCTCTTCGCGTATTAAGGTTCTCAATCCTGTTGTTATGTATCACCACTACAAAATTACTTCTTAATTACCAGACTAACAAGACCAAAAATAGTTGAAGCTCCGTTAACGCTCATTTTCAATATGGGGCAGGAAGTGTCTCGCTTTCTTTTTTGCGTCTAAAGGTTGTCAATGATGTTGTTATATATAACCACTACAAAATTATTTCATAATTACCTGACTAACAAGACCTAAAATCGTTGACGCTCTGTTGACCGTCATTTTCAAGATGGGGCAGGGAGCGTGTAGCTATCTCCTTTGCCTATAAAGGGTGGCAACACTTCCATTATGTGTATTCACTACCAAATTGCATTTTTATTACCCGACTTACAGGACCTAAAATCGTTGATGCTCCGTTGATGCTCATTTTGCCACAGGCATAACCGCAATATAGAACCATTCACTTTGGCATACTATATTAATAATGGTCTTGTGGCAGCCGTTCTGTGCTGTTCATGTACATTCTCCTTTCTAACTACATTGTTCTTTAATGATGCATATAAATATACCCTTTAAAATATACTTTAAAGTGTCCGCTAATTGTAGATCATGACAATACTCAAAAATCCCATTCCCTTCAGTCAACTCTCATCTTCGCTGCCATGTTCACGCAAAAGGCTGCTGTCATCTACAAAATGGCTGTCAGCTGCATTACCACACAGCTGATAGTGTACTAACCTGTGGATGGACCTTCATCAGTCAGCAAATCTGGAATAAAATCTGTATCGCGCATGCGATCCTTGGCATATTGATCAAGATTGAAATATCGAGTGCTGGGAAGTGGAGTATGTATATACACATATCCAGGTGGCACACCTTCTGTTTCAGAGCTTTGAGTTATCTCACTGTCATCAGGTGGCGCAGGTGGGGTTCCGGGCCTCGGTGGCGCCGGTCGTGGTGGAAGTGCAGCCGTTCATTTGCACCTCCAACGAGTCTGTGGATTCTTTGTTGTGCCATTGTGGGAAGGAAGACAGCTGTCTGTTTGATTTTCCTGAACCATTGGCAGGTGTCTTTCTATTGCAGCTGTCACCTTGTTATGCCCGGGAAACACAACACCCCACTTCTTCTCTTCTTGAACTTCGGCGCGTGGTTTGTTGATTAGGCGTTTCGTTTCCTCAATTGCGGTGCGCGAAAACCCTTCTTTAGCCATTTTGGCCATATTCAAGGCAAGACACATGTCGGACTGTTCAAGCTGTACCCGACCTCCTTGTCATGCCATAGTAGCTGACATGTTGAAACCTGCAAGAAATTAGTTACTGCTTCTAGAGTGAGAATTGGCTGTTACCTCAACCATATACGACTCCATAGCCTCTTCAAAGATCTTGAAAGCCTGTTTCGTCCATTCCCGGGGACGATTATCACCAAATTCGTGTGCGAAAATCCCAGAACTGACAACATCGTGATGTTCAATTTCGCGGACTGTGAGGACAAATGCCATGGTCGACTATGGAGGTTTCCCTTTATGGGCAGTGATGAATTGGTCACGTAGCTCTCTATGTACCCCAGCTGTGCGTTATACTGTTAGTTGACCGTTGTCTACCTCGATATGGATTGACTCACATCCGATCGCATGCTGCTTCATATTCTTGCCGCTTCTGGTTTAACATACTATTTTCAAATGCGAGTCCTAGGTAATATGTTCGGTGGCTACAATTGCAGTGTTGCGGTGTACTAACTGGTCTCTGCGTTGCTACTGTGTCTAACCGGGTGGCGCACTGTTTGAAGCACCTGTCATTCGGCTCGATTCGGCTTCTATCGCATCTGGTTAAAGTCTTTCTGGAGCCAAGACTTGCTGTTGTGGAATGGTGAGGATGATGATCACGAAAAGAAGTGGAAGGTCCTGAAGATTATATCGCTAGCTACAAGTCAAAATGGAACGCGTGACCGCCAACTTGCACATTCAATTGAAGCTGAATCCGGCTGCGTATAGCTGCACGGGATCCCAACGGTCCTGTGATTTGCAGTAAGTCGGTCCGGTGATCTTCGATTGTTTGCAGAGTTATATCGTGATGAACGACAGCTGAAATCTCATTTTTGATAGATATAAAAAGGACATCCTTCAACGTAAAGGATGTCTGCTGATGTTTGTCTCAAGACATCGTCGGGATTTTACATGAATCACACGCTAACCATCAAGTCTTCCTGTATGGTTAGCATGACTATTCCCAATGAAGTGACGGTCAAAACGCTGATTTTGGTTTGTTCTAATTGATGAAACCTACCAACCTTGACATAAAAGACGCAGCTTGCCTCCATGTGGTCCATATCTTGCAACATCCAACATCTCGCCCAAAAACTTGGTCAACACAAGATACAATGGTCATTGCTCCGAAAAAGAACCTTTCACCACTTCCGGCGGGCAAATACGGCAAATCGACGAAGAAATCCTCACAACAACATCATCAAGCAGATAAAGGCAAGAGTAGCTCAGAGGCAGAAAGGGTCCAAACGTTGGGAGCATTGCGCAGTTTATGATCCAATAAGAAGCTTTCGACGGAGAAACAACAGGAACCGCACTTTTTAAGCAACGAAGCAAACGAGAAATGAATCCAGGATTATGTGGATTGAGAGACCGCAGTGGCAACAAAGTGAGTTCAAGACGCAGAGACAGCGATTATGCAAGAGCACAAACATATGAGGAATGTTGAAAAGGCACGATGGACAACCACAAAGGATGAAACAACATTTGAGGAGATGTTGAATGCTATCGGAGACAGTCTGAGCTATCTTGCAAGTTCGGAAGATGAGGAGGATGGGGAAGACGAGCATGATGATGAAGAAGATACACAGCTTGGCAAGCTGAGCAAAGATGTTGAACTTGGCTGGGTGATGGGCACAATGTCCAAAACGGGACAGCAGCGCATGGAGAGCTTTCGGCAGAAGCAGATGAGGCTTGAAAAATTGACGCTACCGCGATGTGGGGATGCAGCCGACTACTTCCGTGAGAGAGATATGAAGTACGGGATGACTGAACTGAAGATTCCGGCAGTTGTGAAGCCCCAAACAGACACGACAGCAGCCACACCATCACCGACAAGATTTGGATAGCTTATGCAGGTTCTTGATATGGTTCCCGCACAATCCCAAATGCCGCAAGTGACGTCTCAACAGGGAAGTAGTCAAATGAGGCTGGGTTCGGAGAAACCCCAGGCAGACTATCCCATAGTATCTCTCATGCCTGATGTGGTGCCCAATTCGTCGCAGAGGGAGATTGCGTAGCCAGTTCAACCCGTGAGCATTTACCCTAGTGTATAGCGATGCTAGCTAATTACCATATAGAAATCGGATTCGGATGAAGAAATGGTGATGGCTCCTGTGTCACCGGAGGAATAGATTGCCAAATAGATATTTTTGACGACCTATCTCGAGTAAAAGTAATTTGTACCTACTTTGTTACATGTCAGCTTTTCATGGATTTCAGTGACCAAAGTGTGAGACAAGATCATTCGTCAGTGTGTGTGCAAGGGTCGTACAGGCCATGCGAATGTTCTAGACACTAAATCAAGTAGATTGACAAATGATGAACTGTATATGGTGTTGCCTGTCATGGTTAAATGATAAAACAAAACCTAAATTTGAGACGAAATTTACTCACAAAGTCTAAGTCAGTGATGTCATATGACTCATAGAAGGAGCGGTCAAAGCACATCCGAAACCCGGATGAATGACAGCTGTCAGTCTGCATTAATCCATGCAGCCAACTACATAACTCTCCACTCAGGCCTCCTGCACATGGTCAAAAAATTGAAAATTGCTTATGGTACATCATGGAAATCGAGGAGAATGAGCTGGATAATGAATGGTGAGGGCGTGGTGCTATAAATGTCTAAAACTAGTGCATGGATTTTTATGAGGTAGATTGCCGGCCCAAAGTGCTGGAACGTGATGGACCTACGTTATTCATCTTGCAAATGACATGTATAGTGTTGGCTCAGAAACTGAGATGTCTCGAAGATTTTGGATTCGAATGATACTACATAGAAACTGTACACTGGCTGCCAAAAAAGACTGTATGGATTGTATGTACAATTGTTGAGCACCCAATGACTGTTAGTATGTCTCTAAGGTGGGCTCAAAGGTAAGTGTCAACGGAGCATCAACGATCTTCGGAATTGCATCATGGAGAATCCATATGGTTTCGCTGCAACGTTCATTCAAAATCAAACGATAGCCCGCCTTTCGATTCAAAAATGGTTGCGACTACATCACAACTATGACCTAAAAATGAGCGTCAACGGAGCGTCAATGAGGTCTGGATTTGCATCTTGGAAAATGCAAGGGCTGTGCGGCGCCATTAAGCCATAATCGAACAATTGGCAGCCTTTCTAGGCAAAAATGCTTTCGACGACTTCATCATCATGCCCTAAACATGAGCGTCAATGGAGCATCAACAATTTTAGGTCTTGTATCTTGGAATATCAAGGGGCTGAAAGAGTACTTTGATCCATAATCGAATTATCAGCTGCCTTTCTAGGTAAAAATGATTTCGACGACCTCGTCACTATGCCCAAAAATCAGTGTCAATGATTTTAGGCCTTGCATCTTGCAATATCAAGGAGCTATGATACTACTTTGATCCATAATCGAACTATCGGCCGCCTTTCAAGGCAACAATGCTTTTGACGACCTCGTCACTATGCCCAAGAAATCAGTGTCAACGGAGTGTCAATGATTTTAGGACTGGCATCTTGCAATATCAAGGGGCTATGAGACTACTTTGATCCATAATCGAACTATCGGCCGCCTTTCTAGGCAAAAATCCTTTCGACGACCGTGTGACAATGCCATAACAATGAACGTCAATGGAGCGTCAATGATTTCAGGCCTTGCATCTTGGAATATCAAGGGGCAATGAGACTACTTGATCCATAATTGGACAATCGGCCGCCTTTCTAGGCACAAATGCTTACAACAAGATCGTAACGATGTCCCAAAATGAACGTCAACGGAGCGTCAACAATTTTTGATCTTGCATGTTGGATAATCTTACGGCAATAGAATGTAGGTAGTGCACAATGAACCCATCGGCAGCCTTGATCGCCAAAAATGCTAGTCACGATATAGCGTCCGCCTTCTACAATTGAGCGCCCACAGAGCATCAACAGTTGTTGTGGAGGCTCAGAATGCTACACAGCAATGAACTGCATTGTGCTGTTCCTATATCGAGTTTTACGCGGTCAGTCTTTGCAATCTAACCTTGTATACAACTTCACAAATCTGCATGCAATGTCTTACAGATCTGATTTTTTCACTTGTAGCGGTAGAGTAAATATTTAAGACCTCGCAGTCTGCTTTGCTGTATCGTGACTTTCAGCAGTCTTTCGAGTCGGATTACCCAGCAGTCTAATTCGTACCGCCATGTCGGATTCAAAATCTTTGAACTCCTCATTGGTCGAGGTTATGATCTCTGCCAAAAATGAATGTGTCTTTATTCGCGATTTGAGCGACCTTACGGTACAAATCATCGTTGATGGTTAGTGGGCTTCAATGAAATATAGACTCGAAGCAGCCTATTGCTTGGAATAATTCTAGACATGCGCCTTGTGGCGATTCTTTTTACACTGCGGAATTGAGGAGTCTGGCAGCCCTGGCATCATATGTATCGTTTGTCATCAAGTTCTTCGCCATCCATCAGAACATATGACTAGCTCAATGGGGAAACACTTGCTGGCAAAAGCTCACATCGCCAAGTTAAACGAATTAACAGAGTCTGATGTCACTGAAATGACTGGTTCGACGGTCGATGAAACAGCTTTGGCCATCCTGAAGAGGCAAGGAAGTCGAAGAATCACAATAGTATGTTCGCAGAGGAAAATCAGATTTGACATCCATGTTGATCCATATTGACAGAAATGACAGACAAAACGTTCCAAACTGGCAGCTAAAGACTTTGAAACTTCTGAATTTCACCAAGACACATGGAATCGCTACCTCATGTTAGGATTTGTTTTGGCTCATATTCCATGGAACGCTATATCAGATCTACAGCTACGACAGTCATATAAGGCGTTACGGGATGACTTGGTGCTGCCATCTGCTACGACCCTCGGCAACATTGGCCGGAGGGAATATGCAATGGCCGTGGATGCAATTCAGAAGCAATTGCTGTCGCGAAATAAAGTTAGTTTAGTTCTGGACAGATGGACATCAAAGACCAAACTAGCCATAACGTTGGTCATTGCTTACTATATGGATCGAAATTGTGCATTGCATGAAGTTCAACTCGCGTTTGATGAGGTTGATCGCCAGTTCTTTTCACATTTTGAAAGCGAATTAACGATGATTGGTCAAGGGCCAACACACTGGGGCAAGGATAGCCGTACATTCGAAGGATGTGCTTGATTGTTTTGAGCTTACCGACGGCCGTATGCTTGGAATTACGACTGATACTGCTTCTCAAATTACTCGATGACACGCGAGCTGCAATCAACACTCATCAGCAAAAAACATTTCCGTCCGGGCAGAATGGCTCCGTCAGAGTGGACGCGCTCCGTCAGAGCCGTCAGAGACACCCCGGTGGCGGATTACTCTGCACCCGGCGTCAATACCACACGTCACATTGCACATCGCCCTCCGATCGCAGTTTCGCCGTTTCTTCCTCAGACTCTGCAAGAGCATTCTCAGATGCTCCTGAACGCACCTGCAGTTCTGGAGGTGCATTCAGGACGCTACGAGATTTGACTATTAGGATAGTCAAATTTTGGAGCAGCTCTGCGGGAGACTTGGTGCCGGATTCTCAAAGCAGTGGTTCTTAGGGTTCCATAAGCACAAGGCATTTCGTTTATCATATTCGTCTTTGTTACAGTCAAAAGATTCGCTACCTCTTGATATGGCATGCATTATTTAAGTACCTCTATATATATACATATGGTCAATCTGGCCACGATGGAATTCTTGAGAAAGAACGGTTCTAGCTCGTGGATCCTAGGAAGAAAGCGAGAAGATATGATACTACCCGGCCGTGAGAATCCACGCAATTGCGTGGATCCAGATGAGATGAAAATGAGATGATGTCAATCTACCCCGGGGTCTCCCGAATATGTACTCCCCGTCGCTCAGTCCACCTCCGTTACCCATGTATCTCCGTACACCCGCCGTCCCTCATTATCGATGTACTTGGAGGCCATGATCGAGCGAGTTGAGAGATGCACTTGGAGGCCGTGATCGAGCGAGTTTGGTGATGCACTTTGAGGCCGTGATCGAGCGCGTTTGGAGATGCAATTGGAGGCCATAATCGAGCGAGTTTGGTGATGCACTTTGAGGCCGTGATCGTGAACTCAGAGATGCACTGGGAGGCCGTGATTGAGCGAGTTTGGAGATGCATTTGCAGGCTATGATCGAGCGAGATTGGAGGAGTACTTGGAAGCGGTCGATTTGGAGGGAGGTGCGATGGCAGCTGAGACTCTATCCATTGGTTGACTTGTAATTGTGGGAATGTAGAGAGTTGAGTACAACAACATCCGCCAAGAGATGGGAAACTGGCTTGGAGCGGGAGACTGTCGATCTTGGGATGATGCTGTACTTGATGTATGCTGTACTCGGTGTTAAGTCATGATCATGGCATGGAGAGATAGAGAGGGATGACTTAACTTTGTGTTCTTAGGTGATGGTAGAGTTGAGCACAAGAAAGAGAGAGATCAGAGGAGATGGGGGAAATCATCATGAGAAACTGGGACTTAGAGAATTTGGTGTGCGAGTCAATTGACCATCCCCGATACGGCAGGTACGAGTCCCGATCCGGCAGGTAATAACACTGATATGAGGTCTTCTTAACCCAATCAGGCAAGTCGTACTCCTGATTTCTCATAGCCGCTCGTATCCTCCATATCGTTCTCATCTTCATCCCTCATCTCTCTCTTTCTCGTCCACACCTCTATGATCATCGCA
>Ga0307515_10016687_pt1 | contig 13428 bp, 2 predicted proteins | sample 17_EM_MG_FD_194513 | JGI IMG/M metagenome (GOLD analysis project Ga0307515, IMG submission 194513) | Populus trichocarpa ectomycorrhiza microbial communities from riparian zone in the Pacific Northwest, United States - 17_EM | ecosystem: Host-associated > Plants > Roots > Unclassified | place...
GTATTTGCTTCTGCTGTTGATTAACCTACTATATAGCCGCTTTCTCGCTAACCCTCTAGGCCTATATAACCCGCCTAATCTCCTTAATAACCTTAAGCTATAGGGAGTACTATTAGAGCTTATTCTGATGAACTGGATCTGAGGATAAAGAATAAATATAAATCTATCGAATCTATCTACGATGAATATAGGCCTTTATATAGGCCTATACCTATGGAGTTATAAGTAGTTGCTTACGGACGTCGTCTAAAAAGGAACTAAAGGGAATCTGCTTATGTAAGCAGGCAACGAACGTAGAGGACTCTTCTAGCACCATTGTTACACCCCCTAGTACTCCACTAAAATAGAAGCAGATCCTTCCTAAATTAGTATTAAACTTAATAATATATAAAAGAAACACCTTGTAATCCTCTGAGTGTATTATAGGTCCTATTTAACCTCTCCCTAAGCTATAATCGATCACCTATTTCGAGCTTTATATTGTTCTTATCCCCTACTTAAAAGTCGTTAGCGTGGGTTAGAATTATTAAATAGCGTACCCTCCGAGTTTTTGCCGTCCTATGTACGATTTCTTACTTAGGTTTAGTGTCTATATCGCATTAAATAAGGCCTAGCTGCTTGACGAAGTTTTTAAACTAAGCCGTTAACAGTGGCTTTGTAAGACCGTCTGCTACCATATTGCTTATAGGAACATGCTATAGGTAAATTACGCCGCTTTAAACCTTGTTACGAATGTAGTACTAGTATAGCTTAAAGTGCTTAGTGCGCGCGTGGTAGTCGTCGCTTTTAGCAAGGCTGATGGCTGGTTAATTGTCGCCATATAAATGTATCGGTAGTAGATCCTTTCCGGTATAGCCCAAATTAGTAAGCAATTAACGGAGCTATAAGGCTTCCTTAGCCGCATGCATTATCGCTACGTACTCAGCCTCCGTAGTTAAGGTTATAAGAATTGACTGCTTGCTTAATTTGTGTAAAACTGGACTACCTGCTAGCTTGTAGATATAGCCGGAAGTTAACTTCCTATCAACCGTATCCGTGAACGCTGCATCGCTATAGCCGTGTAGCTATAGGTCGGGTATATCACCTAGTGGGCTTCCGCTATATTCCCTATTGCAATTAGGGGTAGTATGGTCCGTAACTAATGCCTTAGCAAAGGCTTTCAGAGGTAGTTATTGCCCTTGGGGTAAGCCGAACTTTATACCTAAGTCGATCGTTCCTGCATAGTAGGCGAGTATCTATATTGCGACTTCTATATATAGTTTGGCAGGGTTATATAGGAACTAATAGAGCTTTCCTACGGCCTAGGCTATATCGGGCCGAGTCCAATTACATAAATAAAGTAGAGAGCCTATTAGCGATTGATACCGTTTTATTAGCTCCAGCGGAGCTTAATCCTCGCGTGGCTTAAAGTCTACTGCAGAGGGGTGAATTGGTGTAGAGGCTGGTATATAATCGTCTATATAAAATGTATATAGGATCTTCCTAATATAGGCGTCCTGTACTAGTCGAATTGAGCGCGCCTATCGGTTTCTTATAATTTGAATACCTAGGTAGTACGCAATTAGGCCTAAGTCTCTTACTTTATACTTATTTCTAAGTGCTTCTTTAAGCAGTTTAATTGTCTATATGTCTCGTCTAATTAAGATAAGGTCGTCGACGTAGACGATAATAATTTAGCCGCTTTGCTGGCTGACAAAGACGCATAGGTCAGCTGGAATTGGCATATATTTGAGGGTAATAAGGAAGCTCTTAAGCTCCTTATATTAAAGATGTAGGGCCTACTTAAGACCGTAGAGAGCCTTAAGCAGTAGGCCCATAAGAACAACGCCGTTCTTCTAATACTGACGGTATCCTTCTGGCAGCTAAATATAGATGTTTTTGCGGTTAAGCTTCCTATTAAGGAAGGCCGTAATTACGTCCAAGTGCTCGCACTCTAGATCGTATACGGCAACTAGGGCCATTAGTAGCTTAAATGTACTAGGTCAAACGACGCCTATAAATGTGTCGCTATAGTTAATTCCTAGGCGCTGCTTATTACCGCGTAATACTAGTCTTGCTTTCCATCTAAATAGGACGTTGTTCTTATCGAATTTGTATATAAAGACCCATTTAACGGGTAGAGCCTTAGCTTTAGGTAGAAGTTCGACGATCTTAAATAAGTTATTAACCATTTAAGACTTCTATTCCTTATCCGCCGCAGCCTTCCATTTTTTTTTAAATATTAAATTTATGGCTTCCTTCCAGTTGCGAGGCTTAGGAGGTAGTCCCTTAGTTATTCTTATCCACTAAGGCTGTAATAGAGCGCTTATAAACGTATAGGCGAAGGACGGGGTAAGGTAGGTGGCCTTTATGGCCGGTTCCTTCCTTCCGGTTCTATAGAGTACGCTATAGTCAAGCCATAGCTTTAACCGTGTACAAGTGTTCGCTATAGGTTTATTGTCCTCTTTTAAGTATTTAGTCGGAATCTGTTCTAGATCCTCCTGGTAGATATCCCTTAGGGGAGTCCCTTCCTAATAGAGGTGTCCTCCTAGATTAGGGAGCTCCTGCTGGTTAAGACCTGCTTGTTCGTCGTTAGTGAGAGGAGGTCGATTGAGCTGCGGTGCGATATCGTGATCGCCAGAGGCACCCCCCGACTAAGAGTCACCCCCCGACTACGAGGCCCGAGAGACCTTATCTGCCTCCTACAGTGACCGAGAGACCTTACTTCCTTCCTGCGGTAACTAAGAGACCTCTAGTGCAGTGTCTTCGGTAGGAAGTTCCTCGAGTAGTATCCAGCAGATATCGTCGTTGCCACCTTCTTCTTCACTAATTAGTGTAGTAAGAAAGGTTCCTAATTCGTTAAAGGTGACGCTACTTAATCGAACAACCCTGTTCTTGTAAGGTAGATAGACGCGATATATGTGTGAGCCTTTGTAGCTAACCAATCGTCCTTTCTGGGCTCTTACAACGAACTTATTACCCCATTACCGCTAAGGGTCTTTTTTATTAATGTAGATATAGGCGGGGCAGCCATAGATCTTCCAGTTAGCGTATATAATTATAGCGTCGGTGTTACCTAGGGCGTAAGCCATTACTTAAGCGGGCGGAGCTTTGTCCTTATTAACTAATATAGGTAATATATTAAGCCCGTATACGGCTGCCTTGGCAACTTTAGGCTAGAGCTTTAGTGGCAATTAAGTCTTAATCAACATCACCCTAACCCTTTCTTTAACTAGGTGGTTGGCCTTCTCTGCTATTCCGTTCTAGTATGCGGTATATAGGGTAGAGGCCTTAGTGACTATGCTTTCGTTCTTAAAGAAATCGGTTATATCCTTACTAAACTACTCAGCAGCTCTATTTAATCGGAAGCAGCCAATTATTATCCCTGTTTAAGTCTTAATTATACGGACGAACTGCTTTAAGGTAGAGGCCGTAGAGCCTCTATTTAATATATAGTAGATCCATCTAAAGCGTGTTCAGTCATCAGTGAATAGTACCCAGTACTTCTTACCGTGGAGACCTTCGTGTTTTAATAGCCCAACTACGTTAATATGCACCTTTTTAAATATGCGATTGCTACGTCGTTGAGGGCGTCTTAATATTTGCTTCTTGGCCTTTCCAAGGTAATAGTCCTCGCAGTAAAATAGCTTGTCCTTAGTGACTACGATCCCCTTTATACTTCTGGCGAGGAGACGTATCTAGTTAGGAAGAAGGTGTTATAGTCTCTTATACCAAGTCTCTATAGTAGCTTTAGTAAGCACGCCTTTCTTATAGAGGCGCGATTGTGTGGTAGCCAGAGCTATTACAAAGGGAACCTCCGCGGGGTTATTTACTAGTATAAATATATTAAGTCCGTTAATGTATAGGGCGTAGGCTATTTCCGCCCGATCTTTAACGAAGTTAATTGTATTATAGAGACCGTTAAAGAAGGCTCCCTTCCCTCGTAAAATACTAAGCGAGACAACATTTATAAAGAAGTTAGGATAGTAATATACTTTAGTAAATATAATTATATAGGCCGAGTAGTTAGTTTAGGCGACTGTAAGCTCAACTAATCTAACGCCAATAGCCTTTATTAGGCCTCCTCCCGTCTAGATTTAGAGAGGTTTAATTTCCTTATACTACACAAACCTCCTAATGTCGTTGCATATGTAAATATTCGAGCAGCTATCAGCTATCTAGGAGTCCTTAATATTCGTCCCTAAAGCTATAGCTGCTAGGCCAATGGCCTACGTAGTAAAGATTAAGCTAATTACCGAATTGGTAGCTTAAAATGGGCGATTAGATGTCCCCTTGGAGGCCTTATTTATATTTAAGGCTGCTCCGTCACCTAAGCGCTGAGGTTGCTTTTCTCTAGGTCTCCACTATTTGGGCCGTAGATAGGCGTGCTTTATTTAGCAACCTTCCTCGCCACCTAGATAACCTTGCTTGCACCATCTATACTTATTTAAAGCATCCTTAGCAGAGCCTTAATTGCCTAATAAGGCACCATAGCCGGCTCCCCTACCTCTGCCGCGACTATTGCCGCGACTATAACCGTTACCGCGTCCTCGACCGGACTGCTTATTTAAACGTAAGTTACCTAGTAGCTTATTAACCAAGGCGAAGCTCTTAGGTAAGTCCTTCCGCCAGGCCTCGTTAGTAAGGTTAGCGATTAATTAGGGTAGTAAGATCGTATAGCCGTCGCGAATCTTATTACGTTGGATTTAAGCCCATATAGGGAAGTATTCGTTAACGGCGCTAATAAATTAATAAATAATAATCTTGTTATCTAGGGCAAGCTTTACCTACTTAACTCCTTAAACCGCTTCTTAATAACGGCTTAAGAAAGTAGTAATTGCTTAGTCTGATTAATAGCGGAGCTTAATAAAAGTCTCCTATACGTTGGCCTTATAGATTAAGCCATGGGCCTTAAACGTCTGCTTAAGGTAATTAATATAGTCCTTTGCCGTCTGCTTGTGCTCTAAGGCAGTAAGGATCTTATTATTAATTATACTAAAGATGGCTAAACAGACCTTGCCGTCGTCCTTATTAAACTGTTTAAACTCCTTTTAGTACTCATCGGAGAGTGCCTTATTAGTTAAGCGAATTAAGTCATTAGTATCCGTAATAATTTAAGACCTCTTAAGGATCTCGTCTCGCTCCTCCTTGCTAGCGTCCTTTAGTACTTAATTAATAGATATTATAGGTTTTTCTTCCTAGAGCTTTGGGTATAGTGGGGCCGCATCTTCTTGAATAATATGCAGAAGGCCCTCATTACGTAGGTACGTACGGAGCTGCGTCTAATATTGGTGCCAATTTGAACCGTCTTTCTTAAGGCGTTGAATGCCTAGATAGTCTTTACCTATGGCGACGCGTAAATAAATAAATTTGACGCGTAAATAAACGATTTTTAACGCGTAATTTTAATAATAAGGAATAACTTTATACGCAGGTATAGTAACCCTTAATGCGGCCTATAGTAAGGCGTTAAATATAGAGCAGTAAGATATGACCTAGCATGGGTATAGTAACCCTTTATGCAACCTGTGGTAAGGTATTAATCTTCTAACGTCGCAGCTTAGTAGCAATAAGTGCTTATAACCTGATGAACTGGATCTAAGGATAAAGAATAAATATAAATCTATTAAATCTATTTATAACGAATATAGGCCTTTATATAGGCCTATACCTACAGAGTTATAAGTGGTTGCTTACGGACGTTGTCTAAAAAGGAACTAAAGGGAATCTGCTTATGTAAGCAGGTAACGAACGTAGAGGACTCTTCTAGCACCATCATTATATTCTGCCAGCTAGCCTACTATTTACTACCCTATTTAGAATCTAGCGCTACTATAAAAGGATTACCTCTAAGCCCTTTAGTCTACTCGCGCTAAAGGGCCTATATAGACTTTACCGCACGGTATATATAATATGCGGGCGGCTACTTAGGTAACTGCTTGGGCTTAAGCCCTTGCTATAGCTATAGCTATAGCTATAACTACGGCGGCGCTAGTAAAGGGGAAGCTACAGCGCTTACCCGGGCTAATATATCCTAGCTTAATTCCGTAATAGATAGAGGCGCTAATAGACATACTATCGGTAGACGTGCCATTAGTAGGTATGCTGTTAGATGTAAATATATAGATACCAAAGGGACCTTAAGCTAAAAGGTAAGGCTGCCGGATATAAGCAATTAAAGCTATAAAGACTGCGCCTACTAGGACTTGGCTATATAGTTAAACAACGCCTATAGCTTACGTGCTTAGGCGTCTATAGTCTTTAGGCGGTCTATAATAGCCAGTACGGCCTAGTAGAGTATTAATAGCTAGTTAGGGCCTTCTTCCTTTTGCTATAGGTAGGCTTTAACCTTCTGCGTAAAGGGTAGATAGGCCTTATACTAAAAGACCGGGTAGTTCTATATAGGGCTGCTTAGGAACATCTTGTAAAGGACTATTAAGTCCTATAGGATAACCTCCCGGAGATAAAATAGGAGGTTTATAGCGCCTATAGCCGTAAGGTCGTTAACCTAGCCAACCTAAAGGCTAAACTAACCCTTCTAGATATCTAGCTCTGGCTAGATCGTTAATAGTAGTATATTAGGGGGGGCGACGCTTGCCCTACAAATCTTAAAGCAGCCTATTTATAGCGAATGGCCAGCTATCGTCTATATAAACTCCTATAGTAGCGAGTTTAAGTAGTAGCCGACTATCTGCTTTTGGTTCCACCTACTAGTACGTTTAATTTAGTCCTTACTAACCCCTTTTAGCTCCGCTATCTTAGCGCTAGCGCTTTGCCTAATATAGGTCTTCTTCTATAAGAAGACGCTAATAGCCTAGAATACCTTAGTAACCTACTCCCGCTGCGAGTTATATAAGAAGGCCGTCTTATAGTCCCTAGCGCTGCTCTTAATTAGGCGGATATTGTACTACATTAACTGCTTACTAAAGTCTAGGAATGGCTTATCGCTAAGGTTCTAGCAGTATAGAAGGTAGAAAGCTAGCCCACTAAGTATATAAATAAGCGGCTTTTTATTACGTAGAGCTCTAATAGTCTTAAGGCGGCTATACTAGTTCTACTTACTGGCGTGTATAGTAAATATTAGGGGTATATAGCGCGTAGGACCTTCCCCCTTAAACTTAAAGGTAAATAGGTCTAAGATCTTGGCAGAGCGCCTATTGCCGCCGTAGGTAAGTATATAGTGGCCTAGTAGGATATCCATAAGCATATAGAGGTAGTATTCTAGTAAGGAGTCTCCACGGGCCCATAGCTTGCGGTAGACACTCTTGAATTTATCCTCCGTATATCTGTTAAGTAGTGTATCTCTGCCCTTATCTATAAACTACTCCTTTTCCCGCTACGCGTCCCTCTATTATAGAACCTTTAGGTAATCCCTAATATTATCCTCCTATAGGGACTAGTGGCTGTTTATCCCTATACCCTTCTGCGTCTAGTAGAGGTCTATTAGGGTAGTAATATAGCCGCGAACTAAGCGCTAGGAGAGCCGCGTCTTATTTTAGGGCACGTCATTACTAGCCTTACGGCTTTTTTCTTTTAGTGGCCAGCCTATAACCTCCTTAATAAGGAAAAGAAGTAGCTTCTCTTCTATAACGGTATCGCCGTTATAGTACTGCTTCTGCTTATAAAAGGCCTAAGAAGACGCGCGTTAGTTATAAATATATTACTTTATAAAGTACCTACCTACTTACCTTAAACTCTTTCTGCTTTAGCTTATAATTTAAAGACGTATTTTTAGGTCTCTTAGAACGTATAAGGGTAAGGATACTCTATATATTAGCGCGTAGTTTGGTATTATTCGCGACGTTAATCTTTATATAACTAATTAATGGCATTTTTAAGATATATAGGACGCTACTAGAGAAGCTGCGCTATAAGGGGGGGTTCCTATTTTCCTATATACGCAGATATAGACCGGGGAGGAGAGGTAGAGAAAGTATATCTACTAGATAAGTAATCTTACCGTATAGGGTAAATAAACGGGCGTACGGCTGGGCTAATAGGCCAATAGTACGCGCGTATTAGCGACTTAATTAGTAGGGGTAAAGACATTTAAAGATGTCTACGGCTTAGCTATAGGCTCGGCCGTAGATATCTGTAAATGTTAACGGGGGTTATATATGTTACGTGCGGCTTAGCGACTAAGCGGGCGCTTAGCTAAGCCGTAAACACCAATAGTATGTCCACGGTTCGATTTGTATAGCTAAATTAGCCGCTAAGTTACGATTTAGTAGGTAGGAGGCCTGTGCGCTTAGTGGCATATAGATATTACCCTATGTCTATGGTTAATCTTCGATCGCTAGCAATGCCGTAGTAACGTTACGCTCTTAATACCTATTAAGCGCTATGCGTAGAGCTATCCGAGGGCTCTCTACTCGCACTAGGATAGTAAGAATTAGCTATAGGTTAATAGAGATATTTGCGTTTTAGATTAGACGCCGCTATTATATAAGTACCCTACTAAACTTATACCACACTAAAATGAGCCCCTAAGGGGCTATAGATAAAGGCTTTAAGAGGACTCCTTAGAAGTCAGATATATATACTATTTTAAAGCTTTTTTATCTGCTTAAAGCCGTTTATAAAGCTAATCTAGTAAGTACTACATCCGCTCCTACTATTAATTAACCTACTATATAGCCGCTTCCTTGCTAACCCTTTAGGCCTATATAACCCGCCTAATCTTCTTAATAACCTTAAGCCGTAGGGAGTACTATTAGAGCTTGTTCTGCTGGCCGGCCTACTATTTACTGCCCTATTTAGAATCTAGCGCTACTATAAAAGGATTACCTCTAAGCCCTTTAGTCTACTTGCGCCAAAGGGCCCGTATAGACTTCACTATATAGTATATACAATATACGGGCGGCTGCTTAGGCGGTTGCTTGGGCTTAGGCCCTTACTGCGGCTATAGCTATAGCTATAACTACGGCGGCGCTAGTAAAGGGGAAGCTATAGCGCTTACCCGGGCTAATATATTCTCTTAATTCCGCGATAAATAGAGGCGCTAGTAAACATGCCGTTAGTAGACGTGCCGTTAGTAGGTATATTATTAGACGTAAATATATAGATGCTAAAGGGATTTTAAGCTAAAAGGTAAGGCTACTGGATATAAGCAATTAAAGCTATAAAGACTGCGCCTACTAGGACTCGGCTATATAGTTAAACAACGCCTATAGCTTATATGCTTAGGCGTCTATAGTCTTTAAGCGGTCTATAATAGCCGGCACAGCCTAGTAGAGTATTAATAGCTAGCTAGGGCCTTCTTCCTCCTACTATAGGTAGGCTTTAACCTTCCGCGTAAAGGGTAAATAGGCCTTATACTAAAAGACTAGGTGGTTCTATATAGGGCTACTTAGGAATATCTTACGGAGGACTATTAAGTCCTATAGGATAACCTCTTAGAGATAAAATAGGAGGTTTATGGCGCCTATAGCCGCGAGGTCGTTAACCTAGCTAACCTAAGAGCTAAACTAACCCTTTTAGACGTCCAGCTCTGGCTAGATTGTTAACAGTAGTATATTAGGGGGGGCGACGCTTGCCCTACGAATCTCAAAGCAGCCCATCTATGGCAAATAGCCGGCTATTGTCCGTATAAACTCCCATAGCAGCAAGTTTAAGTAGTAGCTAACTATCTACTTCTGGTTCTACCTACTAGCGCGTTTAATCTGGTCCTTGCTAACCCCTTTTAGCTCCGCTATCTTAGCGCCAGCGCTTCGCCTAATATAGGTCTTCTTTTACGAGAAGACGCCGACGGCCTAGAATGCCTTAGCAACCTACTCCTACTGCAAGTTATACGAGAAGGCCGTCTTATAGTCCCTAGCGCTGCTCTTAATTAGGCGGATATTGTACTATATTAACCGCTTACTAAAGTCTGGGAATAGCTTGTTACTAAAGTCCTAGTGGTATAAAAGGTAGAAAGCTAGCCCACTAAGTATATAGATGAGCGGCTTTTTATTATATAGAGCTCTAATAGTCTTAAGGCGGCTATACTAGTTCTACTTACCGGCGTATATAGTAAATATTAGGGGTATACAGCGCGTAGGACCTTCCCCCTTAAACTTAAAGGTAAATAGGTCTAAGATTTTGGCGGAGCGCCTATTGCCGCCATAGGCAAGTATATAGTGGCCTAGTAGGATATCTACAAGTATGCGAAGGTAGTATTCTGGTGAGGAGTCTCCGCGGGCCTATAGCTCGCGGTAGATACTCTTAAACTTGTCCTCCGTATATCTATTAAGTAGCGTGTCTTTACCCTTATCTACAAACTACTCCTTTTCCTACTGCGCGTCCCTCCGTTATAGAACCTTTAGGTAATCCCTAATATTATCCTCCTATAGGGACTGGTGGCTGTTTATCCCTATACCCTTCTGCGTCCGGTGGAGGTCCGTTAAGGCAGTAATATAGCCGTAAACTAAGCGCTAGGAGAGCCGCGTCTCGTCCTAGGGCACGTTATCGCTAGCCTTACGGCTTTTTTCTTTTAGTGGCTGGCCTGTAACCTCCTTAATAAGGAAAAGAAGTAGCTTCTCTTCTATAACGGTATCGCTATTATAGTACGGCTTCCGCTTATAAAAGGCCTAGGAAGACGCGCGTTAGTTATAAGTATACTACTCTATAAAGCACCTACCTACTTACCTTAAACTCTTTCTGCTTTAGCTTATAATTTAAAGACGTGTTTTTAGGTCTCTTAAAATACGTAAGGGTAAGGATACTCTGCGCGTTAGCGCATAGTTTAGTATTATTCGCGACGTTAATCTTTACGCGACTAATTAACGGCATTTTTAAGATATGTAGGACGCTGCTAGAGAAGCTGCGCTATAAGGGGGGGTTTCTATTTTCCTATATACGCAGACATAGACTAGGGAGAAGAGGTAGAGAAAGTATACCTACTAGATAAGTAATCTTACTGTATAGGGTAAATAAATGGGCGCACGGCTGGGCCAATAGGCCAATAGTACACACGTATTAGCGACTTGATTAGTAGGGGTAAAGACATTTAAAGATGTCCACGGCTTGGCTATAGGCTTGGCCGTAGATATCCGCGAATGTTAATGGGGGTTATATGTATTATATATGGCTCAGCGACTAAGCGGACACTTAGCCGAGCCGTAAACACTAAAATATTAGTAGTAAGTAGTAAGTTCTTTAATTAACGTCTAATACGGATCTTATCTAGGCCTACGCAGACTACTCTATATATAAGGGAAACTTATAAATTAATAAGAAGAAAACCCTTATTGATATAGGGGATGGAAAAACCCTATAAGCCACCTTAGTAGGATGAAAAACCCCTGTTTTGCTATGTCCGTCCATAGCGGCGGCCCTGCGGGCCTATGGCTACGTCCTATCCTCCTTAGATGATTTGAACTCCTTGGGAACCACTACTTCCTTTACTAGGATATACAGTCCTTACTTAATTAATTAATCGCTATACTATTGTTTCCTATATCTTGGCCATCCCCTATATACTATCTCTTGTTTAACTATTGCTATATACGCCATGCCTCCCCCCCCCTAAGGCCTATTGAAGGCGTAAGGGGGATTTATCTATAAACTACTACTACACTATACTATAAGGTGAGCGGGACGTGTATACCTAGGTATCTTTTGTGCCTAGGCCCTAGTCACTAGGCCCTTACTAAGGGTTACTACTCCTTAAGAGGAGATAGGAAAACCATACGGTGTCGTCTAGGCTGCTAGGTCTTTTTGGTATTTAATAGTTAATAGCGAGTGACCGTATGCTCCGCGGGCGATCGCCCTAGGGGTTAGGAGGGGCCGTATATTTACTCGTTGCTTATCCGTTTACAATAGCTCGTTCGTTAATAGGAGGTCGTTAATGCTTTCTATTGGGGGTTAGGGGATGCTATTAAATGCCGCGTATCTATGTTGGATCGTATAGGTGCTTAGCAGGGGAACAGTAATGGCTGTATTATGTGAAGGGGTACCATTTATAGTGGTTTTCGAGATCTCACCATCCTATGCGAAAACCTTTCACTACGCCCTATGACGCATATAACTACTACTAGGCCCACTAGTACACTGTGCAATGTCTCTACGTTGGCTCTAAATAAGATTTAGGTTTATAGCCATCACCGCGTATAGGTGCAGAGTCCGATTTTAACGGCCAATATTAAAATATTATAAACATTAAAATATCTTAGCACGTTCCTTTTTATTAACCTCTATTAATACTATTATATATACAGTAAATATGGCAGATTTTACTATAATTAAGTGCAGCAAGTGCTATATCTATAAGCCCCGCCTTAACTTTGTTAAAGACGGCCCTTTAAAAAAGCTTTTAAAGCTATATCAGTTATATCGGTTAAAGGCGCGTCTTCCCTATATACTACTTTTACTTTTACTTACTTTTCTAGATCTCTAAATATAATTTAAATAAGCGGAGAGCTCTTATAGAGCTAGGTTTTACTACTAAGAATTATCCTATAAGGCGCTAGCGAACTGCTCTACCTAAAAATAATACTAAGAACGCCTTCCTGCCTCACGGCTAGAATAGTTAAGATACCCCTAAAATGGCTTAATGGCGGAAGATAATTAGGGCAATATAATAAGAATATCGCATTCTTAATCGGCGGGGTAAAGCTCACTTGCCTACTCCTCTACTATATACCATAGATAAAGCTCTATATAGTAAAAGAGGCACTCTAAATAGCCTAAATGCGTCCTTGCCGGAACTAGCTCCTATACCTACTTTACCGCCAATACCTACCCTACTATTAATATTACCTTCCTTATAGCAAGCTCCCTCGCGGCAAGCTCCCTTACGGCAAGCTCCCTTATAGTAAGCTCTAGCTACGGCTATACCACTACCTATTTTAGCTGTCAATTAGGAGCAAATTAAGAAGTTTAGGAGTATATTATAGGCTAAATGTATAAAGACGTGTAGTTGTTATAAGGAGTGGTAGTTCTAAATAGGCCTAGCTATAGAGGGTAATAATATAAGTGTATATAAAGCCTATATTAAGGACGCCAATAGCCTTAAGGATTTAACCCTTTCTTTCCTATTTAGTAATAGCAACGGGCTTAATCTGGGGCCTATTCCTAGCTTCCTATTAATACTTACTATAATAAAGGAGCTTCTAATTACGCGCGTATACGTTTATCTATAAGTTATATATATACGCGGCTAGTAACATCGCTATACTAGCTACGTTTACTACTTTAGCTAAAATATACTAAAGACCTAGAGGTAGCTGCTATAACGGAACCTTATAGCAGGAACTACGGTGGGCTTATTATTAGGCTAGGTGTGTAGGAAAAGTAAGTATAAAGTTAATAGCGTAATAATAATTAGTGGAGTGGTTGCCTAATAGATTAACTCTAATTATATTCTAAGAATTACTATAAGGAAGGAACTATCTAGGTAGGGACTAAGGGTCCTTAAATATATAACCATACTCCTATAAAATCCTTCTTATATATAATATACGTCTTATA
>Ga0307515_10016688_pt1 | contig 13428 bp, 14 predicted proteins | sample 17_EM_MG_FD_194513 | JGI IMG/M metagenome (GOLD analysis project Ga0307515, IMG submission 194513) | Populus trichocarpa ectomycorrhiza microbial communities from riparian zone in the Pacific Northwest, United States - 17_EM | ecosystem: Host-associated > Plants > Roots > Unclassified | place...
GGACGGCCATGACCCCACCCGCGGCAGTTCAACCCCGACGAGGACCGCATCACCGCCGTCACGGTGAACGAGCTGACCCGGCGCTGGTCGGTGACCACCACACCGGGCGGCGAGAACGCCTGCTCGCGGCAGACCGCCCCGATCGTTGTCGGCCCCCGGCTGTTCCTCACCGACGCCGCCGACGTCGGCGCGTACAACGCCACGACGGCCCGCAAACTCTGGGCGTACCGCCCCGCCAACCCAGCCGACAACGTCACGCCGCAACTCGCCGCGGACTGCGAAACCTTGATCATGTACGCGGCCCCGTGCCGGCAGTCAGGTAGCGCCGCCGACAAGTCAGGGCGGCTGAACCCGCCGCCCAGCGGTGAACTGATCGCGGTGGACGCCGCCTCCGGAGCAGTGCGTTGGCAACCCCCCGCCCCCGCCACCGGTTCGCTGATCGTGGACCGCGGCGTCACCGCCGTCGGCGGCTTCAGCACCGCCGACATGGGCGTGCGGGCATACGCGACCGCGACCGGAGAGCCACTGTGGCAGCGTCTCGGGGTGATCGCCCGTCAGCCGGTCGCCGACGGTCGGATCATGCTCGCCCGCCCGTACAACGGCGGAACCCTCGCCGTCGACATCACCACCGGCCGCCCGGTGTGGGCGACGGAACGCAACTGGCTCGCGTACGCGGCCGACCCGAACGGCCGGTATTTCATTGCCCCGCCCCAGCCGGGCCCGTACTTACGGCCGGTCCTGGCTCGGGCGAATCCGACTTCCCGTTCGCCGACGTGTCACCCAGAAAGGACGGGTGAGCCTTCTGACGTTGAACGGGAATGGGGCGGGCGGGACGGCTGGGCAGGGCAGCTTCCCGTATCCCTGTCGTGGCAGACTGACGGTGTGGTGAGCGTGCTGGAACGTGAGGTTTTCTCCGAGGCGGAGGCGGCCCGGCTACTGCTCGTGGCCCAGTCAACGCTGCATTACTGGCTGGATGGCGGCGAGCGGCGCGGCCGCAGCTACAAGCCTGTGCTGCGGGCCGAGCCGCGCGGTGATCGCGCGGTGACCTGGGCTGAGTTCGTCGAGGCGGGGTTGTTGCGCGAATATCGCCGCACCCATCGGGTGCCGATGGTCGAGTTGCGCGCCTTCATCGAGCTTCTCCGCGAGCAGTTCGGTGTGCCTTATCCGCTTGCCGACCGCCGGCCGTATGTTGCGGGCAAGAAGCTGGTCCTGGAGGCACAGGTCGCGGCGGGCCTCGATCCCGAATACTGCCTGGTTGCCGCGGTGGGTAACCAGTTGCTGCTCACCCCGCCGTCGGCGGCGTTCGTCGAGCGGGTCACCTGGGACGGTGACGTCGCCGCCGGCTGGCGACCGGATCCCAACCCCGGCTCGCCGGTGCGGATCCTGCCGGACGTCCGCTTCGGGCGACCCTCGATCAAGGGAATCAGCACCGAGGCCATCTGGGAGCAGGACGAGGCCGGCGTGGACGTCGAGGAGATCGCCGACGTGTACCGACTCGAAGTGGCCGACGTGCGCTGGGCGCTCGGCTACGAGAACTCCCAGCGCGCGGCGTGAGCCGGACCAAACCCGCCGAGGTTCGGTTCTACGTCGACGCCGACCTGCTCGGACTCGCGCGGGTGCTCGCCGGGCTGCGTCCGGACGTCACGTACCCCGGAGATCCGGGTGCCGTCATCCACAAGCGGCTTCGCCCGCCCTGCCCGATCACCAGCCCGGCGGTCAAGGACTCGGAGTGGATTCCCGAGGTAGCGCGGCGCGGCTGGCTGATCATCACGCGGGACCGGCACATCCAGGCACACCGGCTGGAGATCAAAGCGGTACGCGAGCACAAGGCTCGGATGGTCGCTCTCAACGGTGAGGATGCGAGCAGTGTCTTCGCTCAACTCGAGGTGGTCATGTGCCGCTGGCGTGACATCGAACGATCCGCGGTCGACCTGCCACCGTTCATCTATTCCGCGACCCGCACCGCGATGCGAGCGATTCCCCTGACATGACGGGGACAAGCACTCGGTGCCGCGTGGTGCCCGCATGCTGGCTGGATGTGTTCAGGCATCGAGACCCGCCAGCCCGAGGCGTTCGAGCAGGCTGGGCTTGCGCGCGTGCTTTGTCCGTAACTCGGTCAGCCGCTGGCGGAACGGTGCGGTGTCACCCTCGCGCTCGCCGAGGTCACGCAGGTCGACGAGCAGTTGTACGGCCGTGTCGTACTCCTGTGGCTTCTTCGTGTCGATGAGCTCGTCCACCTGCTGCCACGCGGCCAGTTGATCGACCGCGAGGGTGTCGAGGTGCCGTTGCCGGGCGGCCGCCGCGGATCGTTCCCGGCGGGCCCGGTCACGTTCGCGCTGCTCGGCGTCACGACGCTCGCGCTGGTCGCGCAGGTCTGCGGCCGTGGCGAGCAGCTCCTCGGCGGTGCGCGGTGCCGTCGTGGTGGCAGCGTCCGTGGGATGCGCGTCGCGGTACCGGCGCATCAGTTGGCCGCGCAGGTGGCTGTCGTTGCCGGTGATCAGGTCGCTCAGGATGGTGTCCTTCTCCTCGGCAGGTAGCCGGCGGACCCACGTGCGTAGTTGCGCGGCGGTCGGTTCTCCGGCTGTGGCTGGAGGTGAGCCGACTGCCGCGGCGGTGAGTAGATCACGGTCGATGCACAGGAACTCGGCGAGCGCGGTGAGGGGTGCGTCGAGCGCGCCCAGCCCGGCCGGGATGGGCGGTTCAGGCTCGTCGTTGGCGAGTTCCAGTGACTGCACGCAGCGTAGCCAGCCCAGGTAGAGCAGGCGCAGGTCACCGGCGGCAAGGTCGGCCCGGACCCCGATGATCGAGGCAAGTAGACCGTGACCGTCGAGGTCCCACTCGTCGGTGCCGTCCTCGTCCTCCCGGTTGAGGCGGATGATGACGTCCTTGCCGCTGGTCCGCGCGGAGGCACTGTCACCCACGCAGTAGTCGGCGACGACGGCGGGGTCGAGCACGCGCTTCGGCAGCCGCAGCATGACCTCGTGGGTGCCCCAGTTGGTGAGGTAGAGGTGTGCGTCGAAGTATTTCTCCATCAGCTTGCGGGGGTCGCCTTTGAAGTTGCCCCACTGGTAGGTGTTGACGAAGCTGGTGGCGGTGATGTCGGCCCGGGTGGACAGCGACCGTAGTTCGGCCTGCTCACGGGTCGTGAGGGGCCGGTCGACGGCGGCGAATTCGTAGTACTGGTATTCGCTCACCGTGGTCTACCTTCCGGCCCAGTGCCGGTAAGCGTCGATCCATGCGGCGCCGTCCGGTGGCGGGGTGGGTAGCGGTAGGTCGAGCAGGTCGATCTTCTGCCGGTCGCGGCCTCGGGTGCAGATCGCGACGATGCTGTCGCCGGTCAGGTCGACCTTCTTCACGGTGACATCTATGCCGAGCACTGTGGTGGTGAACGGCACGACCAGATGGTCTTCGATCGCGGTGAAGAGGCCGGTGAGCTGTTCGTCGTCGTTGTACGCGTCGACGGTGGCCTCTTCGATCATCGCTTCGAGCGCCGCGTTCTGCTTCGGTGCCATCGGCGGAGGATAGCGGACCCGTCCCCGAGGCTTCGAAGCCCGATGCGCGAGGATGATCCGGTGGATGCGACGGCAGACTTCGCCGACCTGCGCCGCGAGGTACAGCGGCTGCAGGCCGAGAACGCCAGGCTGTCGCGGCTGTTGGAACTGCGTGGTCAGGACACTGCTGCGTCCCCGGAGCAACTGTCCGCCCCGGTTGCCGTGCCGGGCATGGTCACCATGGCTTCGCCGGTGGCCGACAAGCTGGCCTTGTTCGCCGACCGGTTCTGGGCCCGCACCGACGTGTACGCCGTCCGCTGGGAAAACACCCGGTTGGGTACGTGCCGGACAACACACCGGTCGACGTGCCGACCCTGTTCTGCAGCTGAAGCGGCGGGTCGAAGCTGGTCGTAGGTGTCTGCGTGGCCGGAGACGTGGCGCCCGCGGGCACACCGAGAGTGTCCAGACCGGTGTGCTTGATCGAGTCGAGCCAGAGGTTGGGTGCGTGGTCACCACCGTCAGGAAACGACTCGGTGAAGTCGTACCGGTCCACGTTCTTGGTTGCCCCGCCGACCTGGACGCGTGTTGTGATCGAGGTCAGCCGCTTGCGGGACCAGAAGGTCGGCGCGTAGGTCGTGCAGTTGGTGGCACCGCTCACACAGTTCAGGTCGATCGGGACGTCCGGCCAGTAGTTACTGTTCGTCGCCGTGAACTGCGACTCCGAACACGTGTTGGCCGCCGGGAGCCCGGCGAAGCACCGCTCTGCGGTCGCGTCGAACATGATCTGCTCCGGTGCGGTCCCGGAGTAGATGCTCGACGCGGTCATACCGTAGTCGATCCGAGCGAGCGTGCCGCCCCGGACGTACGAGACGGCGGTGTTCTTCAGATCCGCACCGTAGAAGCCGATTTCGGGTGCGTAGTAGTAGGCCATCGCGTTGTTGTGCAGGTCGACGATGTAGTCGAGGTTGAACCGGTAGCCGAGGGCACACGCCGTATCAGCGAATGAGCCGTCCGGGCAGTCATTGACGCCACCGTGCGCGTTGTACACCGGCACCGTCCACGCCGACTTGGTCTCATCGCTGCCGGTCGACCAGCCGGGCAGACGGTTGAGACCGAAGTAGTACTGAACCCCGTTCTCGGTGACGCGGAAGTACTCGCCGTTCTTGGTGCCGTTGCTCGCACCGGCGAGGTCCTCGATCTTGGTGGTCGCGTCGTCCTCGGCCGGGCGGAACGTCTTGGTGTCGTCGTCGTAGACGATCGGCGTCGACTGGCCGTTCAGCGACAGCGTCAGGATCTGACCGGCCCAGCACTGGTCGCCGTCCTGGTCCGGCGCGCCCGAGCCGGAGACATCCGAGCAGGATTTGTACGTGCGCTCGACATAGTTGTCCGAGGAGGACCAGCCGTCACCGAGCCAGGACGACTGATCGTTCGTCCCTTCGGTGCGGGCGTCCTGGGATGCCGAGTTGTAGGACAGGTCGACGTTCGGCACCGAACCGCCGATCGCCGGCGGGACGGCGATCGGGTAGCTGTAGGCGAAGGCGCCGGTGTTGCTACCGGCCGACCAGGTGCCGCCCGCGGAGAGGCCGGTCGCGGTGTAGTCACCCGACTGGCCACCAGCGCCGGAGGTCGCCGCCAGCACGCTCACGCCTTGCGGCAGGATGAGGTCTGCGGACAACGGAGAGCCTGCGTCGGCACGGACCGGGGTCTGGACCTGACATCCGCGCACTGCGGGCGTCGTCCGAGCAGCCCTGTCGCGTCGCGCAGCGCTCGGCACAGGCTCAGGACGTCACGGGGGAGCGCCTGCGAGGAGATTTTCGGTCATGACGTCCCGCCCGGCGGCGCGAGGAGGGAGGCCCACGTGCCCACGTTAGCGAACCGGTAGCGCGTGCTGGATGCGCTCGACGCTCTCCAGCGCCAGTTCCTCTTCCTCATCGCCGGCCCAATGTCGGCGGAAGGCGGAATCGTCGGCCATGAGGATCTCTAACGCCGCCTGGGCCAACGCGATCAGCCGTGGCGTTGGATCGATGCCCTTGGTCTCGGTAAGAACCACCATCGCGTACGGCGTTGCGGGAGGGAGCCTCCCGGTCGCCGCGTGAAGGACGGTAGCGGCGGCGGCGATGACCTCGGCTGAGCGCTCCGCAGTCATCTCAATCGATTGAGAGGCTGCCCCAGCAAGCGTCGACTCGACGAATTCCGCTCGATGGGCTAAGTCGGTGGCCTGGAAGCGATCGCACCACTCCGAGGCCTCGTCGTTGTCGAACGGGCCGACGTTCCAGGTGGCCATCTCACTCCTCGTTAGCGGTGACTCAAACCGGTCAACGCTTGTTGTGGTGAGCCCAGCCGACTACCCGTCAATGTACCGCCGGGTCGGCGGTATCCGCCGTGTCCTCTTGATCTCCTGTTATCGGCGCCGGATCGAAGAAAACTCGGCATGTCGCCTGCCAAGATCCATAACTCCGCGGTATGCTTTCGCGATGCTTGAGCCGCGGGTAGAAGAAACCAAGGACCTCACCTCGGTCGAGCTGTTCGCCGGCGGCGGCGGCTTGGCTATGGGAGTGCACGAGGCGGGCTTCCGGCCCTTGTTGGTCAACGAGATCGTCACGTGGGCGTGCAAGACCCTAGAGGCGAACAAAGCCACGGACCGCGGCACGGTGGAACGGTTACCCCGGCGCGGGGAACGATGGCCACTGGTCCCGGGCGACGTCGCCAACGTCGACTTCAATTATCTTTTGGGTGCGGTCGACCTGCTCGCGGGCGGGCCTCCGTGCCAGCCGTTCAGCCTGGGCGGCGTCGCCAAGGGTGACGAGGACAAACGCAACATGTTCCCGCAGATGTTCCGCGCTATCCGGGAGATCCAGCCCAAAGCGGTCATCTGCGAGAACGTTCAGGGCTTGCTGCGCCCCTCATTCCGGCCGTACTTCGAGTACATCGAACGAGAGCTAAGCCTGCCGTTCGAGGAACGCCAAGCTGGAACCGACTGGCGCGAGCATGACAAAATCCTCCAAGAACGCCTTACCGCGGACCCGACCGACCCCAAGAAGAGATATCAGGTCGTCACGACGAGGGTGAATGCCGCCGACTTCGGCGTTCCCCAGATCCGCAACCGGATCATCGTCGTGGCCTTCCGATGCGATCTCGGTGTCGACATCGAAGAGTTCAAGAAGTCAATCGCGTCGACTCACTCCGAGTCGGCGTTGATCCGCTCGATCAGGGACGGCTCGTACTGGAAGCGTCACAAGAAGGTCCCGGAGGCGGTCAAAGCGCTCGTTGAGTCTCGGCTACCAGCGGAAACGCCCGTGGATGACGGGAAGCTTCCCTGGCGGACCCTGCGCGACGCTCTGAAGTATGACTACTCGAAAGGGGACGCCGAGGCGCGGAAGTGGCAGCTGCCGCCCATCCCGCCGGAGCATCTCGATCGACGTGAGCGCGGGGCGGGCGGCGTGAAGTACCACATCGGCTGGCCGGACGCCCGAATCTACCCAGGTCATACACCGAACGTGCTGGACAGGCCCGCCAAAACCGTGAAGGCCGGTGTACACGGCGTACCCGGCGGAGAGTCGGTACTGCTCACTGACGACGAGATTCTCCCCGATACGGCTGACAGCGAGACGCCGATATTCCAACACCGGTACATGACGGTCCGGGAGACGGCACGCGTCATGACGTTCCCCGACTCCTGGAAGCTTGAGGGCCCCCGCGGCGAGCAGATGCGCCAGCTCGGGAACGCGGTACCGGTCCGGCTCGCCAAGTTCTTCGCCCAGGCTGTCGCGAAGGCGTTGGCCGACGCCGAGAAACTGCCGTGACCGAGACAACGGCTGGAGCCGAGCATGGCTGGGCCACCATCTGCCCCGCGGACAGGGCGTGGCGCGGCAGACAAGGCCGAAGCCGGCGCGCTGTTGCCGTTGAGCAGGACCGAGCCGCCGGCGGTACGGACCGTCGATGGGTCGACCTTGGCGACGGTCGGCAGGCCCGTGCGTCCGTGGCGCTCAAGCTACTACCGCGGACACGGCGGATTCGCGCGTATCTGAGATGGTCGGATCGTGGCAAATCGCCGACCCGATATCTCGGTGAGGTGGGGTACGAGACGCGTGCCCGGAACCTGGAGGAGGGCTGGCGACTAGCGCACGAGAAGGGATTCGTCGGGGGGCCGACCCCGGAACCGGGTTCGTGGGCCAAGAGCCGAGCGGTTCGGTCGTCTATGCGGGGCAACAAGAATCGGGATACGGCTCCCGAGCGGCAGTTACGCGCCGTGCTCCACAAGCGTGGCCTCCGGTACCGCGTCAACGTACGCCCCCTCCAGGGCGTGCGCCGCACGGCGGACGTCGTCTTCACCGGCCCGCAGATCGCCGTGTTCGTCGACGGTTGCTATTGGCACGGATGCCCGGAGCACTACCGCCCCGCCCGAGCGAACCAGCAGTTCTGGCATACCAAGATCGATGGCAATAAGACACGTGACGCCGAGACCGATCAACTGCTGGCGGCGGCCGGCTGGACCGTGATCCGAGTATGGGAACACGAGGTGCCGCAGCCAGCCGCAGACCGCGTGGAAACAGCCGTTCGCGGCGCCCCGCGCGAGGAAGCTCAGGCGAATAGATCGCCCTGATCGCCTGAGTCGATATCGCTGGCGTCGAAGCGTCGCGGACCCGTCGTCTCAAAGACCTTTCCGTCGCCGCGACGCCACCACAACAAAGCGCTGTCGTACGGGGTCTCCTCCTTGAACGGGCTGGCTCACCGTGCACAACCTCAACACTGGCCATCTGTCGGCTGTGTTGAACACCGGACAGCGTGGACCGATCACGGCGATCGCAGCTGCATCGAAGTCTGACGGTCAAACGATCGTGGCGACCGCTGACGACACCGGCACCGTTCAGTTCTGGGACTTGGCGACTCACAAGGCGACCGGTGAGCCGATCCGGCATACAGCAACAGGGTGATGCTTGCAGGAGTGTCCGGCGCCGATAGCGTGCGTTTCGTAGTCGGCACGCCGTAGGCGCCGGCAGTTTCGGGGCGGCCGTCGATGGTGTCTCGTGCGGTCGATGACGGCGCGGGTAGAGCGCCTCCAGCATTGTCCACGCGGTTGATCCGTCTCCGGAGCGGATTCGCAGTCGGGCCAGATTGACTACCGGTCCAAAGGGTGAAGCGGCCGGGGCGTCGGCTCGTGAGAGCCGTACGTGCAAGCTGGAAACACCAATGTGGCCATCTCATGTGCGCCGCAGCCGGAGTCGGCTAGGCGTCCAGTGGACGCGGACGCCCGACTCTAAAACAGCTGGTCCCCCTCGTTGTTTATTGTATCGGGCATATTGGTCGGACTGTCCACCGGCACGATCACGTCGGCCGATGTGGTGAATTCAGTGGCGACGAGTTGCCCAAGATCGCCCAGGAAGTCCTCAAGTATCAACTCGAGCGTCGGATGCGGGGGTACGCGCGTGAAGTGCTCGGCGATCTCGGTCCAGATCTGGCTCGCCGGCTTCTGATCCTCGGGTAAGGGCGTCGCCCACGCCCTGCCCGGATGCAGAGTGTCCCATGGGGAACGCTTGTTGGCGCGGGTGTCCGCACTGTCGCCGTGCTTGCCCAAGCCGAAGCAAATTCTTGTCTCGCTGTTCCAGATAGGCTGGAAGAAGCTGATGAGATACCTCTCGGCCGTGCTTTGATAGCCCGACTGAACGATCAGGAACCGGCACTCGAAGTCCTCGATACTCAAGGTCGACGCGGCCTTCATGATGTTGCGGCGGTGTTCATTGAGGCGCTCGTAGAGACTGGTGCCCTGGCTGACCGCGTCCTTCGCCCCGGACTCCCGAGGATCGGCCTTGCCGACGTATATCGGCTGCTCCGTTCCCGAGAGTGGGAAATAGGCATCGTATTGACCCTTGTAGTACAAGGCGTAGACCCCTGCACCATAGAACGCCGGAAGGCCGGCCAACGAATGCCTAGGTTGCGCGATCATGCTGAGCGCGACGATCCGCCCCGAGGTTCGTGGATCGCTGGGATCGAACAAGCTACGTGGCCTGAGGGTTGGGTCAAGGCGCGCCGCCGCCCGCTCGAGGCGCCTCACCTCATCCATCAGTTCTTCGCGGAACTTCTTGGTGGAGCGGCTGTCGGAAGGGCTGGCGGCCTCGAGTTCGTCAACGAGGTCGACTAGCCGTTGGAGAACGCGCCGGCGGTCGTTGCCGCCTCCGGTGGTGGTGATTCTAGGCACCCGAACAAAGTTACACGTGGCGGGCTCGCCAGCGCTGGCCGTGCTATGCGCTCGAAGACCGGATCGACGCGGGAGCTGGGCAAGTCCACTATGGTGTTGGCCGTCATTCCCAACGCCCGATGGTCACGGCGGTAGACGTCAGGCCGGTTGCCGATGACGGTTTGATCTTGAGCGTGTTGTCGGTTGTGCTGGTTGGTTTCGTCACTGTGCCGAGGCGGGGAGAATCCAGCCGATGAACATGAGAGCGGCCTACCTGCACATGTTGAGGAGGAAGGCTGTGCTGATGCACGAAGGCACCGTTTGGTAACGGTAGAGGCGGATCCGGTTGGAGTCGAGCCACGGTTAGCGCAGGACGGCTGAACTGCCCGGGTTTCTCGGTGTGCGGCGCCCGAGGATATGGATCGGCAGGGTGTTAAGGGCCTTCGCTCATCCGGGCATACGTTCGCCCCGGTCGCCGTGCCGGGCATGGTCACAATGGCCTCGCCAGTGGCCGACAGGTGGCCTTGTTCGCCGACCGGTTCGGGGCCTGCACAGACGTGTACGCCGTCCGCTGGGAAACACCCGTACGGGGACCTGTCGCCGAGCTACCTTCTGTTACATCGACCGCCCCGGCCGCCCACCACGATCGCAATCCTTCGCCCCGGCGGCCTGCGGTAGATTCGCCGCCGCGAAGGTCGGGCGACGGGGAGGTTAGCGGATGGACGCCAGTACCGAGGAGCTGCGGGACGCGCACGACGTGCTTTCGGAGTGGTACGCGAAGAACCTTGTCGGGGTGCTTGAGAGCATGCCGGTCGAGCGGGCGATGCTCGATCTGTTCGCCGAGTTGACGTTGGCCGTGGGTGCGGAGGTCGCGGATGTGGGCTGCGGCACCGGACGCCTTCTTCCGTACCTCGCAAGCCGGGGTCTGTCGCCACGCGGGGTGGACCTTTCGCCTCGGATGGTCGAGGTGGCGCGGCGGGAGCACCCGGGCTTTTCGTACGAGGTAGCCGACCTGCGCGAGCTGCCGTTCGAGGACGCCTCGCTGGCCGGGGTGGTGTGCTGGTTTTCGTTGATCTACCTTGCGCCGGACGCCAGGGCGCGTGCGTTCGGCGAGCTCGCCCGAGTTGTAAAGCCGGGCGGATACCTGGTCACGGCCTTCAAACACGGCAACGGCACCTTGCACCGTAACGGTCCTGGCAGCCGCGTCGGCAGTCTCGGCATCGACTTCGATCGGTACTGGCTCTCGGCCCGGGAGATGGAGGACCGTTTCGCCGCCACCGGGTTCACCCTGGTCTTCCAAGGCAGCATCCCACCCGAAGAAGCAGAGCCCCCATACGGGTACATGTTGGTCCGCAGGACCGGTTCCGGGAGTGAATAGCGCAGGGCATCGCTTGCTGACCTGTGGATGGGCGGTGACGGAGGCGGCGCCGATGTGGGGACCACGCGTCTCGCGCGGTGCGGATAGCATCGACCCGGATAGCATCGACCCGGATAGCATCGACCCGGATAGCATCGACCCGGATAGGCGGGTTGGGGGTAGATCATGGGGGCGCTTCTCGAACGGCTTGAGGGCCTGTCCGTGGAGGCGAGGTCGCCTGACGGACGCGTCGGGGTCGAGGCGCGGGGGAAGTATCAGGTCGCGGTCTGGTTCGCGGCTGGCGCCTATCGCTCGTACACCGAAGTGGATCTTGCTCGTCAGCTTGAGCAGCTTGCCTCGGTCGTCTGGGTCCGGTATCGCCGTGAGTACACCGAAATCATGGCGGCGTTCATGAACGAGCCACCGCCCGAATTGGACTCTGACGATCATCTGTTTCAGCAGCGGCTGGAAGAGATGACGGTGACCGGCCGTTCCGCCGATCGGTGGGTCACTGTCTCCAGCCGGGCGCTAGTCCGCTGGGAGTTCCGGATCTCCGGCGGTGCCCTGCGTGCGCTGGACGAAGCTGGGTTCCTCACCGAGTTGAATTCCGCGGTGACCGCCGTCCTGCGTGACTACCAGTCCCAGCTGATACTGCTGACGGATCAGATCTACGACATCGGGTTGCCGCGGTCGGCCCGGCAGAGTGCCGACGGCCAGCGGCGGGCCGGTTGACAGGAGCGATCGAGTAATGGCGCAAGTCGAACCGGCCCGCGACGGACTGCGTTTGCCGGTGCGCCGGTGGGTGCTGATCGGCGTCGCGGTCGTGCTGAGCGCCGTGGCCGCCTGCAGCCGGGACACACCGTCCAGCACGCTGCCGGCCACGACCGCGCCGTCATCGCAATCGTCTGGCCCGCAGTGCTTGCCGACGGTGATCGAGTCCGGCTACACCAACGTCGGCGGGCGGATCAGCGTCGGCCTGATCGCCGAAAATCCGTGCCCGCAAGCGGTCATCAACACCGTCATCACGGTCAAAGCCGAAGATAGCGACGGCACTGCCATCGACAGCAGCGGCGACGACCCGCCCGCCCTGCCGGTGTTGCTACCGGGACAACGCCTTGGTGCGGGCGGGACGATCTCGGTAGCGAAGTCGGCCAAAGTCGCCCGGGTTGTGGTGGCGTTCACCCACGCCGAGGCGGCCCCCGTCGAGGCGTTCGCGGCCTGGCCGAAGACGGTGACGGTGAACGAATTGACCCACAGCAGGCCCGACGACCGGGGCTTCGTCACCGTCAGCGGCAAGATCCGCACCGACCCGAACGGGGCGACGCTGTGCGAGCCGCAGGTCAATCTCATCGTCCGGGATAACACCGGAAAAATCATCTATGGCGAGGTCGGCACACCGGACGGTATCGGCGTCAGGTTCGAATCGGTCTTCCCGGCCGGCTCCGATTTCGACCGCAGCGAGATCTACGTTGCGCAGGGCCGTCCGGCCGTGAGCCTGCGACCAGCCGCGTTCGCGTCCTGCAGCATCGACTGATACGAGGAGACCATGGCACTCAGCGGATATCAGCTCGCGGCCGACCTGTCCGAGCTGATGGCCATCGGCAAGGTCGACCTGCCCGCGTTGGGCGCCACGTACGCGGGTCTGAACCACGCGGTGAACACCACAACCGACCATGACATTGCCGCGTTTTCGATGCCGGGCGGCGCCGGGATGAGCGCCGCCTATCAAAGCTGGTCCGACCTGCGTTACGAGATGCGCAACATCTTCGGCACAACCGCCAACAACATGCAGACCGCGGCGACCGTGATGATTCACGTCGTGGAAGCGTATGCAGCCTCGGACCAGGGCGCCGCGGATAGCCTGCACGCCGCCTGGAAAGACGGTCCTCCCGTCAACGCGGTCGACAAGGACGAGAAGATACCTCCGGGCGACGCCCCGGAGGTCGTGGTCGGGAACTGGTAGGCGCCCGCCATGGGATACACGTACCGCAGCATCGACGACCTGCAAAAGCTCGGCGAACGCGTCCGCGACGCCGCCGTGAAGATGACGATGAAGCAGGAAGAGTCATACGCGGCAGCGCAGGTCGAGGCGAACAACGACGCGACCCGCTCGCAAACCGGTCAGCTGACCCAAGTCCCCGGTTACGAGGCCCCCGCGTCGGGGCGTCCCGACGATGACGGAAACCTGCGCGGCTACGTCGAGCAGTCCTACGCGGGTGTGCCGGCCATGTTCACCGCCTTCTCCGTGCCCAACCCCGACGACTGCATCCCGATGGCGAACACGTTTTACTCCGCCGCGGTGACGATCGAACCCAGCCTCGAAGTCACCCACCAAGGCGACAAATTCTCCGCACCGCTGCTCACCCCCGGTGCGAACGGCGCGACACCGGTCGGCGAAATGTTCG
>Ga0307515_10016689_pt1 | contig 13427 bp, 8 predicted proteins | sample 17_EM_MG_FD_194513 | JGI IMG/M metagenome (GOLD analysis project Ga0307515, IMG submission 194513) | Populus trichocarpa ectomycorrhiza microbial communities from riparian zone in the Pacific Northwest, United States - 17_EM | ecosystem: Host-associated > Plants > Roots > Unclassified | place...
GAAGCGCCGTCGGAGTAACCAATGGGAACAACACAGCCAGTTTAGGCAACATGTATTCCGCCATTCTACCAAGACCCGTTGGTTATTTTACATTCATACATAGTAACAAAACCTTCTTCACAAGGATCGCTACCAGTCAGTACACGAAATCTTTATATCAAAGTACGCTGGTTGTTCTGTGGCCAAGCCCCCTGCGTTTTTCGTTCGATCGCCCATATTGAGGACCCCGGACACCGGGGTGGTCCCCCACCCTAGGGTGAGTTGCGTGTCGCCGGGGGCGCTCCCGCGCCCCCCCTGGGGTACTTCCCTTTTTCCCCGCCACCAACGACGCTGGTCTCGATCACGAGCTGGGTACCTACACCTCCCACCCCGTACTACACAGCGTCGGGCTCGTGGTTTCTTTCAACAGACGGAGCACAGGAATCTCGAGGGCCAAAAGTACTTCTATGTGCGTGTGCGATCCTCCTCACTCTGCTGTGTCACGCCCAACCTCCTCCCTAGATTGAGACGAAAGCGTCGAAATGGGAGGTGCCAGAAGAGCTTCTGTTGCTGTTAGACCAGGTCGACAAAGAGGGCGCAGGTGCTTTGATTCCGTGCGTCTATCCTAAACCACCGCTTGTGTTCCGGCGTCCCTCATCCTCTTGTATATTATCAGGCAACTTGGCCAACCACCGGCCATCACAGAGGGCTCAGGTGCAGCCAGTCAACCTCAAAAAGCTCTACCAATAACAATCCCTCAGCAGTCCACACCGACAGAGTCGACTCCTACAACCCCAACCGTTCCCGGGTCGTTATCGATCTCTTCTCTCTCAGCCAGACCAGACCTCCCCAACGATCTCGTCATGCCCTATGGATTCGCGACCGTGCAGGGTGAGAGGGCATTCTTTCACTTGCTTAGGAAGGAGAATGTCGACGCGAATTGGACGTGGGACCAGACCATGCGCACAATCATTATAGACCCGCTCCATAGGGGAGAAGAAGGCCGCGCAGCAGAAGGTGGTTACCTCGAATCACGCACCTTTCTGGTTTCGTATCTACTAACGCTGGCCCCACTCCTCATAGTACATCGACGGCCTGAAGGCTAAAGAGTAGGAGGAAAGAGAGGCCAGGCCGGCAAAGCTCTGACCCGCTATTCGGAATCTACTCAAAGGGAACCCGAACGTCCATCGCTACACGACATTCCCCACCGCCGATAAGCTCTTTGTTCAGCATCCTATCTTGCAGCAGGCCAAACCCGAATCTCAAAGGAGGTTGATATTCGAGGGACACGTCTCCGAGTTGAAACAACAGGAAATGGTTCGCATCTTCTCCTTCGTGATCGCCCAGCCACGACGCGACTCATTTCTTTTTTGCTCCTCGTTTCGTAGCAACAGAGTCGAGCAGCACGCTCCAGGAGCATCGGAAAACTTGTCAATCTTTTCAAGGAACTACAAGTCGACGTACTGACGAAACGGCAGACCGCACACTCGACGGTACTCGAATCGGAAGCCTGGAGGACCTATCCGGAGATCCAGAGGCTCACCACCTTGGATATCTTGCTCGCTCTCGAAGTCTACAGTCGAATGCGCGAGAGAGAGTTTGAGGAACGGATGAAAAGGGCGCAAGGGGAGAGGAGGGAGGAGGAAGCTGAGGGTATAGTCCGGAGAAGTCAGGTGGGCGTTTACTTGTCTTTCTCTTGCCGATTTTCACTCACGCCGGTCAAGTTCTCTGGGCGGAAAATTTGATCCGACCGAGGAATCCACGCTACACTCTGCACTGCGGGAAGCGAGATAGGGGGTGGGGATAGATGTGGACAAGGTCGAGATCGGAAGGCTCGGTCCGCCAATTCTGTCGCTGAACGGTTTTAGAGTTTGGCTCTACGTGGCGAGTTCCAAGGATTGCGTTCAACCGTTTAGTCAAGTGGTCCTGGTGAGGCGTTTTTGCAAGAAAACCCGTACGGATCAGCCTCAGACGTATATGATGCATCCACACTACCTTCGCCTCCCTTGTCATCCCCAACACTATCCCAAGTCAAGGTCGCTGCCTCTCAATAATTCCACAGACCCCCGTTATCTCCGAGAGCGCCAGTTCTGCGGATCCACCCCGTACTGAGCGTGCTACGTTACAGACCTCGTGGCTCCTGGAATTGATGGTTCAACGCAGGTGCAGACTCCAAGGGCGGGGTGAGTGGAGGTCACATTCAACAGACATTGGTTGGTACAGTGTAGTCGGGTGGGAGCAATCTTGTAGTCTTGACCGTTGCAATCCTACGCTTTTCTTGGATATCTGTTGGTCCCAGAGGCGCGGCAAGCGTGTGAATTCCAGCCGGTCGTTTTCAGTCCTTCTCCGATATCAATGCCTTCAACGCGCCTTGAACTTTCCTCCATAAAGAACAAGGCTCAGAGGCAGGAGGCAGTTGGGAAGTTTAAGTGAGAAAAGGGCCAGAGGAAGCTACAGTCTAGGCTGACAATAGCCGGGGCCGGGCTGGCGGATCCTGCAGCAAATAAAGTACGTCTTCCTTCATCTCGTTACCGAGGTAATCGGTTAGACGGCGTTTGTTTCTACTTCAGAAAAGGTTGGCCCATAACGCTCCAAGAGCCTTGACGGCCGAAGGAAGTTTGACCTTTTCGTATTGTCCGCCGATCACGGCGGACATGAAATAATGTTTGGAGTCCTCCATCTCTTAACCTATCGAAGGTTCGAGTGGCCCAAACACAGTACCCACGGACTGTGCATCCATGGCCCCCGAAACCTTTGCTGACGTGGAATCAGATCTTCTCGCGTCATGACTCTCGGATTGGGATCCAAGTGTCCCACCGAAAGTCCTGATCACGACAAATGCGACGTGTGACTGTTGCGAGGAACTGGTGGACGTTTTTCTCGGGGCCGAATCTGTCAGGAGGAAGAAGGGACGGTGATTTTAGATGGGCAGGATTGCGAGGTGGGCCGCAGAAAGCTGATATCAGATGCTGGTCGTGAATGAGGACGTAAAGAAGCCTAGTGAGTAATTTACTGTTTGTGGAGTACTAATCTCATCCTGTGTCTGGGTGGGACCGCGTTGATTCATCTCCCAGACGGCCCGACCGCGTACTTCGAACTGACATCGATCAGACTCTCGAAACGCATCCCCGTGAGTCCGCTCAAAGGCGCCGTTCGTCGAAGACAGCCACTGACATCACTAAATTGCAAGATCACGCCCGGTTGACAGCACACTTTCCTGAACTTGTTTTGAACAACCTCGTGACACGATTGGGGCACACCGTCGGGAGGATGTTCTAAATAATGACCCTCTCTGTACCCCAGTTCCAAGGCAGACAGGTGGTCACGCTGCATAAGAAACGAGGCCGTCTATTCTTCAGGCGTCACAAATTCGTTTCATCCTGATCCTATAGCCCTATAACGACGAGCTGGTTCGTGGGCGTCCAGGTATGCCTTCAGGTCTACGGAGAAGGCGGTGTTGCAATCGACACCGACGACGATTCGGTGGGCGATTAGAAACCCGGAGGTTAACGGGCCGGTATCTCGACTTGTTCATGGAAATCTTTCTTGGAGGCCGCTGCCAATAGACGTGACCTGGTATGCTGAGGTGGAGTGGAAACGATCTTGTAGTCTTGACCGTTGTAATCCTATGCTTTTCTCGGATATCTGTTGGTCCTCTGGCAGACGCGGCAAGCGCGCGACTCGGCGGCCAACTCTAGTCGATCGTTTTCAGTTCCTTCTCCACCAATGCCTTTGACGCGCTTTGAGCCTTCCTCCATAAAGAACAAGGCTAAATAGCGAGGAAACTCAAGCGAGAAAAGAGTCGAAGCATTTCACGATCTAGGCTGGCAATAACAGAGGCCGGACTGGCAAGTCCTGCAGCGAAGAAAGTGCGTCTCCCTTCATCTCGTTACCGAGGAAATTGGTTAGACAAAGTTTGTTTCTACTCTACAAAAGGTTGGCCTAGAACGTCCCCAAGATCCTCGACAGCTAATGGGAGTTTGACTCTTCCGTATTGTCCGCCGATCCACTGCAGACACGGGATAATGTTTAGAACTCTCCACCTCTCGACCTATCGGGGGTCCGAGTGGGTCAAACACAACACCCGCGGATGGTGCACCTATTGCCCCAGAAACCTTCGTTGACATGGACTCGGACACGTTCGCGTCGTACTTCTCGGATTGGGATCCAAATTCTCCGCCGAAAGTCCTGATCACGACTTCGCTCAAGGTGACGAGAGTGACGCGCACCTTCTTCGAGGAGCTGGTGGGCGTTTTCCCCGGGGCCGAATTTGTCAGGAGGAAGGAGCGAGGATTTGAGATGGGCAGGATTGCGGGGTAGGCCGCGGACAGAGGATATCGAATGTTGGTCGTGAATGAAGGTGTGGAGAAGTCTGGTAAGTAATTTGTTGTCTGTAGAGTGCTCATCTCACCTTGGGTATTCAGACGCGATTATTTCTTAAACGGACAGAATACGTACTTCAAGCTGACGTCGGTCGAACTCTTAAAACGTATCTCCGTGAGTCCGTTCGAGATACCGTTCGTTGGAGACAACCACTAACGTTAATAAACTGCAGGTCACTCCCGATCGAATGTTCCCCCCATACCTCAGTTCCAAGGCCGACAGGTCGCCACGTTGCGTAACCACCGAGGTTTCCTATTCTTCGAGCGTCGCAGGTCGGGTTATTCCTGACCCTATAACTTTGTAACGATGAGCCGGTTCGTGGGCGTCCATGTATGTCTTTGGATCAACGGAGAAGGCGGTGTTGCAAGAGATAGGGTCTTCCTTCACCCTGAGGTTGGGATCACCGAGAACGGAATTTCCTGCCGTGGGGGAATTCGGGGAACCCTCGGCGGAGTTGGAGTTTGGCGGGTTTGATGACACGATGACGCACGGGGAACGACCCGAAGGCAAAGGAACGAACGAACCGCCTCCGGAGGAAGTCGATGGGGACGGAAGGGGGAAGAGGATGTGGAAGATGGGGAGCCGGAATCAAAGCCGAGGAAGGAGACTAAACTGCCAGCATTTGATGAATACCAATGACGATGGGAGGTGAGCGATCCTGGTTCGCTTCTTGTTGTACCGTACTGACCGTATGCCCCAGCCTTAGCTTGAAACTACCAGACGTACATTCTTTTTGTAGCCTTTATCGTTTGTCAACGATCGGTGATCGATGATCTCCTGTATTTTCCCCCGTTACCCCACGGATAATTCGCACCGTGTGGCTCCCACATTTTGGCTGTGATATCGAGGCTGACAACGAGCAATCGACAGCTATTCGGGCTGAATTCTCTATCAGCTCTTCATCGGTCGTATCGGCTACGGAGCCTGGGCGATCCGTCGAGAAGCTGCATTTTCTGTTTCTTGATTTGGCTTGCTCAAGGAGGTGAAGTCCCTCATCCGTTCTCGTTTTGTCCTCCCCGAAAGTGTTTCCCTGAACCACGTCTGGGTCCATCTTTGATCACGGACTTGCCAAGAGTCATGGGGACGATGATTGTAGATTCGGGTCGACGCTCCTTTCCAGACAAGTCACGGGCGAGAATTAAGTCTCCCCGTCACTTCCCTGCTCACTACAGACACCCAGAGCGAATCGGGGCACATCGTGACCGTCGGGAGAAGCAACTACCATGCTCTCATATCCAACGTCCTCCTCGCCCTCTGGGACAGAGGCAAGTCAGTGAAGTCGAGCCCCCGATAGCATGGGGGTCGCCGGATCGAGGACTATAGAGATGCACAAGTTGTCACGTTCCATCACCCTCTCGTGCTACGGCCGCAAAGCACCTCAAACGTGTGCCAGTTGGCTCTATAGGGGGATGCATCCATGCGGCCCCTTCCGGCTTTTGGGGCGTTGTAGAAAGAGAACCTTTGCGAAGAGGTGGGCGGTCGTCTTCTTGGTTGTGGGTCGCGATCAACTGGGCTGGTCGTCAAGTTCAAGTTGGACCGCCTGGACTTGTGACTTGTTCCGCGCATGCAAGTTCACTCGCATGCCCTGGGGGTAGTGACGAGAGATGTTGCATGTGTATGAGCGCGAACGCCCCGAAGTTACAAACGGGGGCGTCGCATTGAGGAATTGAAGAATATTTGCGGCGCCAGAGCGGTGGTTGAATCGCGTACCCCTGCTTAGTGGGTGAATTTCTCCGCCGGCTCGGGGAATCGGTGGTCAACGTTCACGTTCAGCTCCCTGTGTGATTCACTCGGGTGCCCATACAATCAAAACAGCCACTCGCGATGTGTATGGATATGTATACGGATTCGCCAGCATAGAACCTAGACATAACTACAAGGAGAGATTGCAAATGAACACACGGCCGCTACTCAACTACTCGAATGAGACTGAGTACAAGCGGTGAACAGAAAGTAGACGTATATGAGGAAAGGGGAAGCACTGTCCGTAGGTCACTCGTACATTTCTATAATGACAAGTTCTGGTAGTTCAGAATCGAACAACGCAAGAAATCGACCATCCCATATCCGGTATCCGTAAGAAGCTCTCCAGTGGTGAGGCAACCACATGACTCGTTTCTTTCTCGAGTCAAGTATCCACCCATCATTCGTAACCTCGTGGCCATGAGAAGATTTCCAAAGGGGTCCCCCCGACGGACCAACAAGACCCCCGACGGGCTCCAGCCCAATGACATCGGACCCTTCACCCCTGATGATTTTCTGCCCGCCGGAGTAATCCCAGACTTCGCGTCCGTCCCGAGTGAACCACGGATCGGATGCATACCTGGTAGCGGTACCCACAACACGCTTCCCGGTAGACGTGTCGTAAATGTCTAGACCCTTGCCCCATCCCCTCGTGATGACAACGTGATTAAAATCGGGGGAAATTGATGCGGAGTGTGGCTCTCCGAAAGACGGTGGTGGATGATCGAACACTACAGTCCGGATGATGTCTTGACTGTTCGCCCTGGCATCGAGAACACAGTCCCCTGCAGGTAGGTTCCAAGTGATGATCTTCCCCTCGCCAACAACAATGACGGTGTTCGCAGTCACCCCCAGACCACAAATCTTCATTCCCGTGTCGACGATCAACCGCGGGTCACCAGATTTGAGGTCAACAATTGTGGCTGTGTTTCCTCCCAACCGTCCAGTTGCTATCAATGATTTGTCTGGAGAAAATGCGAGAACGAAGTGGGTTCGCTCGGCAGGTTGAGGTGGAACGCTGGAGGGGGGATTGATCGGATCTGTTGTACACCACAGCCGGGTTTCATCACTTTTGGACGTGATGATCGATTCTCCGTCTGGGGAGAGGAATAGTGTGATCAGATCAACGGCCAGCCCGGATACGAGTTTTTGATGAAGGACATAGCCAGTGGGAGACTCCTTCCAGAGATGAACCCCTTGATCGACAACTTGACAGGCGAAGAAACGACCATCGGAGGAGAAGGAGAGCTCCCGGGGTCGAGCGCCACATACAAAATTGAGGAAAAACTTGGAATCTCGGGCATCCCATATCAGAACTGTCTCTTGGAGGGTGAAGGCGAGCCGGGAGAGGGCGGGAAGGAACAGACGATTATATCCTGAATCAGCGTTGCTTGGGGCAGGCAAAGACTCGATCTCTGCCAGCATGTGTTCCGAGGTAAACCCGACTTCCCATATGGTGATGGATCCTGACTTTGTAGTGGCGAATCGGAGAAATTCACCGTGAGTCCAAATTGGGGCAATGATCTGTCCTTCCGAGACACGATGGGAATATATGTGTGTTCCGGAGATGAGGTTGTAGGTGGAGACGACGACGACCTCTATGACCTCATCCGAAGGTCCGAGCTCAGCAACTGCAAGCGCCTTTCCATCCATGGAATATGCGGACAAGACAGCTGCCGTATATGGTATTAAGGGGGTGACGCTGATCCGACCGCCTGTCTGAAGGTCCCAAGTGGCGAATTCGTCATCTCCACCACTGATCTGTGTCAATAAGCGGCTGTCTGGGGAGAAAATAAGCGGCCCGACCTCCCGAAAGTCGTGTGTGAAGGTGTGAAGTCGCTCAAGGGTTACTGCATCCAGAACTTCTGTACTTTCGTATAGGCCAACCGCAATGAACCTGCTACATGATGACCATGCAACAGTCTGAACCTCATGACTATGCCCCGCGGTTGCGGAATTCGGTTCCCACGAGATTGGTACCCCACGCACAACCCTTGCCAGGGGATGGATGTATTGTTTGTATAGCTTCCACACCATCGACGTTCGGGGGGATAAGAAAAGCGCGGAGTGATAGATATGCGGAGCGGAGGTGCTGATGACCTCGAAGAATCCGACCACAAAACGGATGTAGTCGTTGATGAGGCTGAGAGTTGGCGGTGCCTAGATCCGTTCTGAGTAAATTTGGTGGAAAGATCAAAGATGAAGCTCAACGCACATCCAACCACCTCACGGCCGCTTCCAATGCGTTGACCGCCTCCCTTGTCGCACCGAGAACGCTGAGCACCTCCAACCAGAATATAAACTTCCCCTCGAGGAAATGGTGCAGAGCGGATGTAATTTCGAGTCTGTGGGCCAGTGTCGTGTCAATGAGGTGTTTGTGCCATGACCTGCAAGCATATTCCAAAGCTTGATGAATGTATTTCTTTGTCCTCTCCTTCAGGTCATCGACCTCAGAGTTGATTACACTGTCTGGGAGCTTGCATAAATTCGGCTCTAGGCTCCGATTCATTAGCTCCATGCAACCAATCAGAAGCTCCTTGTGTTGATCGGGGGGGCAGACATGAAACTTCAAGTTAGCACACCGGGCTGGATCGACGATGAAGTCAGGAAACGATTTATGGAACGGTCGGACGGGGTGGTCGTTGTCCTTATGGAGGGTGAGGAGCGAGTGTGCCGATGACAGGATGGGGGACACCTCCTCGACGTCGAACCCTAGGAGCGCAGCGATTGCGGATGTGGAAAGAGGATTTGCAGCCAGGACCACAGCACCGAGAATAGAGCGGACCTTCGGATCATCCTCTGGGTAACCGTTGCCGAAAGCCTCTTGAAGAATCGACATGTAGAGACAATCGAGCGTCGCATTCGCCGTGAACCTGGTCTTCCCCTCGAATGCACTGCTCTCCGGCGAACCCAGGAGCCGGTCCAACTGTCTCTTGGGACTGTTGTTCTTGTGGTCGACGAACTTGACCGTTGCTACGGCATAGACGAAAAGTCCCGCAGCACGCTCACAAAGTTGGTCCAGCTGTTCCTCGGTCGGCCAGCCATCCAGTCCACGTCGGCGACCCGCGAGTTCCGAGAACCTGTGTTTGAAGAATATCCGTATATCCCTGTTGACCTGACTCGATTTCACCTCGTGGAGGACGAACACGTCCGTGACCTGTTCCAACAGCGGCAGACGGAACCCCTCTCGAATCCGCGGCTCCGGGCGACCAGTGACGAAGATTTTCGTCTTCGGAATCTTCGATACGAACTGGCCAATGACAGACAGGATCGCTGAAGCGGGCTCCTCGTCCTTGCACTCGTCCAACGCATCGATTACAATCACCGTCGAGATGCTAGATTTGACGAGCGGCCGGACAATCAACTTTTCCATCTGGTTATACAGCGACTCGTAGGCGATTTCTGGATCGGACCGGGCCAGCGGGACAAATATCAATCGAAATTCAGTGTACTTCCGTGCGAGTTGGACGGCCAGGGTGGGGAATATGAAGTGGAGATTGCTCCGGTCCTCGAAGTCTCGGGAGCAGAAGAACGAGGCACCGAGTTGATCATCTGCGAACAACCTCTCCGCGATCGTCTGCGCGATTGTGCTCTTTCCTGTCCCGGCCAATCCGTTGAGCCAGTAGACGGGGGGGCTGCTGAAGTCTCTTGACCAGTGTTCGATCTCATCTAGGATTGCTCCACGGGTTCCCTTGAGGCAGCCCTTACGGCCGCCATGCCGATACTCGGCTCCCTTTGCGGAACGGAATTGGTTGAGGATGGCCGCCTCAGCTGTTGGAGGTTCGTGTCAGGGGTCTGTGATCGGATACAGGAGATATTCTGACCTGGGTCCTGTCGAGAGGTCATTTCACTTGCTCAGACGCAAAGGATGAGGGGGGGAGGGGCACTCACTATTGCTTTGCATTCTTGCTCATAGTTCGACATTCGTTGCGCCATCTGTTCTCCCCGTCAACATCGAGAATAGCATCAAGGTGATGAACGAACCCGGTAATCAGAGATAGTCTCCCGCAGATCTTCGAGAAGCCCAAGTACATTTTCATCGTCTTGAACGTGGTCACCAAGTCGCTGCAGCTCTTGCCTCTCGTAGAAGGACCGCAATCTCCCCTCGATGTCCTTGAGCTTGCTGGAAGGAAGTCAATGTCGAGTCTCAAAAGAGATAAGGGTGGCATGCCATATCAGTTCACGCCTACGTCTCTGCTCATCCACCCCGCCCGGAAGCGTCGCAATATCCTCTTCCAATGCAGCCACACGTGAGAGGAGATCTTCAATTTTGTTTCTCACGACGACCGTTTCCTGTAGATGAATTCGTCAAGAATCAATTTTGAGCGGGGGATAGTGGGCGAACTTGATGTTTCCCATAAACGGTGGAGAACGCTCCTAGGACGGCTTGAAGAGGTCCGAACCTATCTTCGGCTTCCGCTGGGACATAGAAAAGAATGGGGGTAGTCCCGTGTGGGGTGCTCCTCCGGTCTCTCTCCGGAACTGGCAGAAGTCAACGGAAAGGTGATGGAACGATTGTCTTGACACGTACTGCCAGTCTGCTCTGTCAGTTTTCCTACTCCCTCTCCAGTGCCATAGGTGTACCCTCCTGATATGAAGAAACACAGAGGACTGGATGAGCGTCGGTCGTAATAGTGAGGATCAGAAACACCCACCGGTACGATCGCCACCGCGTCCAGTGCCACCATCCACAATACCACGAGTCGATGTTTCCGGAGCGGAATGACCTTGGACTTTGCTCTTCTCTTCGTAGGATACGATCCGAGAAGGCCCAGGGTTGCCGTCGTCTATCGTCACAATCGAATTAGGTCGATCTGAAGTTCCGAGTCGCGGTGAGAACGATCTCGGTTACCTTCGGGATTGGTGTCCGACTCTGGTCTGAAGCGGAGTGGACCAGCGGTGATGTTGATGGGGGTCCCCAGATTGATGCGTTTCCGAGCAGGTTCTGGTGATTTCTTGCGCTTTTTGTCGGACATGTAGTTCGTTGGTCGGGAGTGGAAGGAAGGTCGGCTGAGCAAAGTTACGTCCCCTAGACTTGCGAGAGCGTCTCAGAATGCTGAATAATTGCGTTAAGGTGGTCCTCCAAGCTCTCGATGCTTCGCGGATGTCGATGAGAAGTTGAAGATGCGCCCAAAGTGCGGCCGATCTGGATTTTGGCGCTCGCCATAGTGACGCTTATTCCAGGGCCAGGCTCTCGAAGATCCTGCGGCCGCATGCAGATAGAGCAGCACCACTACCTCCGTCCCCTCATAATCCCTGGCACTATTCCAAGTCGAAGGCTTAGCTGCCTCCCATCTTCCTCTCAACCGTCTCGCTGGCTTTCGTTGGCTCCTGGGTACTAGTTCCGCGGAAGCATTTCGCATTGAGCGTGCGATGTCACAGACCCCGTGACGCCCGGAATCAGAAAACACGGACTCCCAGGATCCACGAGCCTAGTATGGGCAGAGGGGACTCAACGGACAATGAGGAATCTGGGGTTTAACGTTTAACGTCCATGAAGATCATCTTTCTTGGCGAACGCTACCGATAGATGTGGCCTGCCGAGTGAAATTAATCTCGACTGCCGCGTGCTGAATTCTGTGCATTCCTTGGACGTCCGATTGGGCCCCTGAAGCCGAAGGCCTGATCTTTGGCAGAGACGAGGTGAGTGTGCGAACTCTGCTCGATCGTTCTCAACCCTTCCTCGTCAGTACCCTCAACGCAGTTTGAGCCCCATGGAGAGCAAGTTTAAGAGGCAGAGGGTAGCTAGGACGTTCGAGCGGAAAGCGGGTCAAATAAAACTGGAGTTGAGGCCAGGCTTGGGGTCACCGAGCAGGAATCGAGAACAAAGACATGAGAGCCGCCTTCCCTCACCCTCTCATGCTACAGCTTCAAAGTACATGCCGAGGACGAATTACATTAACGAACAGGGGCGTCGTGGTGAAGAGCTGGAGAGAACCACCCGTAGCACCCAGGTGGCCAAATCGCGTGCTCCCGCTTTGGGTGGGTGTTTTCGTCGTTCTCGGGGGATCAATGGAGTAAACGATGGTGACGACAAGCAGTGCTGCGCATGTAATTAGCATGGAATACTGTTGGCGGGGGGTTACACAAAGCGAGGTGCGGCGACCCTGCAGACTAGTGGCAGCTCCTGCACCGAGACGTAGGCTGGAATCCAGTCTTCGTTTGTGACTCCAGTCCTACGTAGCAATCATGAATACTATTTTGAGTGATAGACTAGGTAGTCCAAGAGTGTTTGGGTGAAAACCTGAAGGGTAAAGCTTAAAGCTTAAAGAGCGTCACCGGGGAAGATCAGCCGCGATGGGTGGGTGGGTTCTCGCATGCTGCAACGCATCGTTTCAAGTTCCCCCACGCAACTCTCTGGTCCAAGTATTGCGTGTGACCCTACCTAAATTCTTTCTACTCCGTCCGTACCTCTCTCGTGTCAGGGGCTCAACCCCGAGTTTGGGGGGAGGAGGGCTTTCTCTTTCAGATGTCTCGACTACCGATATTATACTACCCACGATAATTGGAGATGCGGAATCGATTTACCTCCCACACGGACGGACTGCTTGCTTCAAGCCGAACTCCCGACACGCCAATTATCGAAGATACCAACGGGACCATAATTTTCGTTCGCGTTTCATGTCGCAGCCTATTGACTCCCAGCCTGAAGCTCCATAGCAAACGCGCATTCCTTTGTACCCCGGCGTTGCCATTTCCCCGCTGCTACGAACGGGGTCTGCGGTCAGCTTTTCCGACCACCTGAATAAGCCTCCGCCGCTGTTGTGAATCAGAACTTATCCCACCGGGTTCCCCCGTACAGTGCGGTCGCGAGATCAAATGAGAAACTTTTGGGCACCACCAACGCCGGTCACGATCATGGACTGGGTACCTACACCTTTCGCCCCATGCCGCACAACGTCAGGCTGGTGGTTTCTTTGGACAGACGGAGCACGGGAATCCCGAGGGTTGAAAGGAGTATCTCCATAACGTGCGTGTGCGATCCTCTTCACTCTGCTGTGTCACGCTCAACCTCCCCTAGATCGAGACGGACGTGTGGAAACGGGAGATGCCAGAAGAGCTTTTGTTGCTGTTAGACAGGGCCGACAAAGAGGGTGCAGGTGCTATGATTCCGTACGTCTATCCAAAACCACCGCTCGTGTTCCGGCGTCCCTCATCCTCTTGCGTGTTCTCAGGTAGCCTGGCCATCGACTTTAAAACGCTCTACCCACAACAATCCCTTCGCAGTCCACGCCAGCAGAGTTAACTCCTACAGCCCTAACCGTCCCAGTGTCGCTACCGATCTCTTCTCTCCCAGCCAGACCAAATCTCCCTGACGATCC
>Ga0307515_10016690_pt1 | contig 13427 bp, 9 predicted proteins | sample 17_EM_MG_FD_194513 | JGI IMG/M metagenome (GOLD analysis project Ga0307515, IMG submission 194513) | Populus trichocarpa ectomycorrhiza microbial communities from riparian zone in the Pacific Northwest, United States - 17_EM | ecosystem: Host-associated > Plants > Roots > Unclassified | place...
GAACCTGTTCTATGACTAGATGTAAAAGGAATACAGACAATAATCTTAGAAGCACTTTCCATCATTGAGCAGTTGCATTGTTTGAAAGCCATTTCCCATCGTTCAGCATCCCTTTAATCTCAGTTTTCGCAACTCGAATCAAGAACAAACTCGCAAGGAATATAGAAACAATAAGCATAAGAAAGACACTGTTCCATCCTCTCGTGGAGATGTACCCTGCCAGAAGGGGGCCAACAGCTGCCCCAACAGAACCAGTGCCATCTATAATTGCAGACACAGTAGCTAAGGCTCGGGAATTTCCTTTAATCAAGTCCTGTGTACCAAGATCAGCTGCAACAGCTGTAGTAATTAGAGCATACGGGCCATTTACAAGCAACCCAGAAAGAAACATCAAAGCATTATTGAGGAGCATAGACACGCTTCCATAAACCCGGTACAGAACAAGGGCTGGAATTGATAGGAGCAAGAATACCATTGAAGTCACTGCACGAGCTTCAATCACATCAGATACAAATCCTGCCAAAACTCCACCAAAGACTCCTCCAATATCGAATACCGTTGAAAGAATTCCAGCAGTCTTGTGGGACACATGCACGCCAGCAACATCTTTAATTCCCAAAAAAAAATTTATTAAAACTGACATCCAGCATCTAACAAATTCAAATATATGCAAAGGCATACTTCAGCAAACTAAGCAAAAAGATGCGAGTGCATCAGCCAGATGAACCAATAAAAGAGAGTTCAAGCCATGATAAGAAGAAATGGTCTCCTACAATAAAATTTCGAGAATTCATAAATAAAGGCACCATTTGTGTTGATGACAGCAAATTCTCATCGCCATCACAGTCCCGTTCTTATATGACACTCATATCTAAATGCATGCAAAAATGATTGGCATGAGGCAAACCAGCTCTTGATATGAATTTCAAAATCAAGAAGAAGCAAATACCTGTGTGACTTATGTAGAAGGGCAACCAATATAGAAAAGTGTACGCCACTAGCTTTGAAAAGAAGAGGCAGAAAGCAAATGGTGCCACACCAGGTAATCTCCAAGCCTCCAGGAATCCGATGGCTGCGGTAGAATCCAAGTTTTCCTCCCCAAGAAGCCCTGCTTCTTCTGATTCTACCTTCTCCAAATTCTCCAAACCACTCACCTCCACATCCATTTCAATCTCCTTCCCTGGAGTCTCAAATCCAATATCTTCAGGATTAACAACAAGAAACAGGAACACTAAAACCCCAGCTAAAATCACCAAAACTCCGGGCACCACAAATGACCAACCCCAACCAAACTCCAAAACCCCAGATGCCACAATCGACCCGATAATGTTCCCTACCGATGTATGGGAAGTCCATATCCCCATTATCAACCCTCTCTTAGCTTTCCCAAACCAATTCCCAACCACTGCGACCACACAAGGCCACCCTATAGACTGAAACAAACCACACAAAATCTGCACACTCACAAAATATCCTAACAAATGTACATTAAACCAATAACCTAACCCAAAAATAATGGTCAAAAGACCACTACCCACCATTCCAAAAACAAGAAACAACCTTAAATCAATCCTATCACCAACATGTCCTGCAAAATACATTCCTATTGAATATGCAGACAAAAATGCAAGATCAAGCTCACCAAGCCGGTGAGTCCCTTTAGGGCCATTAAAGGGAGCCCAACCAGTACCATTGGATTCTAATGAAGTTAAATTAGACTCAATCGTTGAAGAGTTCAATTGAATTTTGGGTCCAAGCACACCTTTTACAATACTTGGTGGCTTTCTTGAGGCATGAAATGAAGCATAAGCCAGAAAGGTGATGGCTAAGACTGTAAATTGGTGAAAAGTTAGGGTCTTGTTTGGAGGTTTAAGAGATGGGAAAAGGGTAAAAGCTGGAGCAAGAATTTGGGTTTTCGATTGCATTGTAATTGATAAAGAAAAATCACAGTAGCATCAGCTCATTGCAAAAAAATCCTAACCTTCAATATGATTTACCCTTAAAGTTCCAAACTTTTAAGGGTAAATCTGCTGTATAAGAAGAAATTGTGGAACTCAATAGCAATTGAGGTTAAGCCGAAGGAAAATTTTGGATCTGTGGTTAGGGTTTAGAGAAATCACAATGCGTGTGCCTTTTTGGAGAAAAAGAGAAAAAGATGAAATCTTGAGCAGAAATGAGAAAAGAAGGGGAAGTGTGTGTATCGTGTAATACAAAATTGAAAACCCAAGCAGTAGGAATTTTATGATTTTTAAGACATGGATTGGTGATTAAGAGGAGAAAAAGAAGATGATTACGTTAGTTTTAGACCAATGGGAGGGTTAGGTTCTCTGGGCAGAGAGTTAGATCTCAGATGGGGTTTAGTCTGATGTTTCGTTTTCCTATTGCTTCAAAATCATCCCTATAGTTTTGTAAATTAGTCAATTTACATCATTTATTTTACATTGAGTCAAATTGGTCCCTTTATTTTCGATTAGAGATCCTTCATCTTTTAAGGTGAAGATGGAAGGGTAGATTTGATCCAATTAAAAGTAAGGAATTTGATATGATCAAATATAAGAAGGAGATGGACCATTCGTGATTCTTGGCATTTTATTAATGGTCCAAGCCCCCAATGTGTTTTCTTAGCTGAGAAGGAGAAATGTTTGACTCGACATTAAAGTGAATAGGTTGATTTTCCTTCTTTTTTTAAGATAAGATTTGAAGAGGAAAAAAAGGGTTAACCCACTTGCAAAACAACATGCTAGTATTCATAATAAAAGGAAAAACTTAGATTAATAATAACAAGTTCATATATTCTTGCAAAAACTACTAAAATAATTTTTTAAAAATATTAAAAAGCCTCTTGCATTTCAATCTCCTCTCCTCCTGAAGATATTAAGTCACGTAATTTAAGAATATTATAAAAATTATTTTTTAAAGTATTTTTTATTTGAAAATATATTAAAATAATATATTTTTTTAAAAAAATATTTTTAATATTAATACATCAAAACAATTCAAAAACAAAAAAAATAATTTATAGCTAAAAAAATTAAAAATATAATTAAACTACAATATTAAACATCACCCGACCAACTAATTAAAAAGGGATAACCCACTTGCAAAACAACTTGCTAGTATTCATAATAAAAAGAAAAACTTAGATTAATAACAAGTTCATATATTCTTGCAAAAACTAGTAACACGATTTTTTAAAAATATTAAAAAGCCTCTTGTATTGCCATCTCCTTCCCTCTAAGAAGATCTTAAGTCTCGTGAATATTTAAGAGTATGATAAAAATTGTTTTTTATAGTGTTTTTCACTTGAAAATGCATCAAAATAATATATTTTTTTATTTATTTTCAATTTATTTTTATCATTAACATATCAAAACAATTCAAAAGCGCACACATACAAAAATTTAAAGTTAAAAATATAGTTCTAACTACAATATCAAACATCACCCGACCAACTAAACTAATTAAATATGTGTGCTCTCAAACAATACTGGTTACACATTGAAACAAAGTAATAATCCTCTTGTTATTATTAATTATAATTTAAAAGACATGGTGAAAACTGAAAACTCTACTCATTATGCTACTATTCACACATAAACAAATCAAATATGAATTGTTATGAATTGTTGTAGTGAATTTTTTCATCCCTATAGGTTTTTTGTAATTATACTCTTATATGTCCAAATTATAGGCAATTAAAGCAAATTTACTGAGGAATGACAAGATTCAAAAATAAATTATCAAAATAAAAGGAATGAACAGACAATTTGTAAACCATCAGGAGCTGGTAGTTAGCTGAACTTAATGTTGTGATGATAAAAGAGATTCAGTTCCAGGTTATATTAATGGCAATAACACATACCATGTTTCTTCTTGATTTATTTTTATCCGATAATATTTTAATCCCAGGAGGGCAGTATGTTTGGAGGCCTCGATGCCCGTATTGCGGCGGGGAGGCATGCCAGTAAGGCAAACCCAATAATAAGGTGAGCAAACCAATCATGAGATCTTCGAACAAATAATCCAACCTTGCTTGCATTACCAACTCCCTATGCTCAAAAGGAGAGTTTTTCATGCCACTAGCAGTAAATATTATACAATATTACATCAAACATTCAAAATTTTGAATTTACTCGTTGGACATCCTTTCTTTTGTTAGCGGTGTTCTGCCCCAACTGCTAGGGATATCAGTCTGCACTACTATCTGCTATCCAGTTTTCAACACATGTAAAGACAGATAAAAACTGCCTGCAAGAAGTGCTTCCTATGGCCCATGGCTAAATAAGCACCAACATTGGAAGTATCACATCATTTGTTGATGAATATCAGCTGCTTGCTGAGCCAGCTCAACCACCATAGCCTCATCGAAGAACTTGTTAATGCTCACATCTTCACTCATTCCCTGGAATATAGAATCAAAACAAAAAGTATTACCAAATGGCTATTGGTTTTATCTATTAACAGCATAGGAGGTGTTATAAAAAACCCATTTCCATAGAGCACTATGCTAGATTTGGAATTCTCATGCAGCTCAGAAAAATAATAAATTTTGAAGTAACAATCTTCCAATGCTCCAAAAGCTTGAAAAGGTCATCCATGTAACAGAAAGAGAGAGACCCTGGGAGAAGGGAGAGGGGTATACCTTGCGACGCCTTGTCTTCACCATAAATTCACGGGCAAGGTGCTGGATTGGTGCAGGCTCAAGTGGCCTCAGAACAATGCTCTTGTCAAGGGGATCTCCAGGGACTATAGCCCAATGATCAAACACCGAGAGGCTAAATGCTTGACCTTGGGTATGGTACCTCAAGTCCGTCTCAAAACCAAATGATTCTATGACAGGTAAAAATGCCTGAAATCCAATTTCAAAAATTAGAAACGAATAAGAGAAAGCTTGAAGTATATGTGGGTGTGTGTCAACCATCTCCATATATTTACTTGTATAAAACCAACAGCATGTAAGCTAGGTACGAAAAAGTGCTGCTATCACCTTAACAATATAAGCTGGAGTCCCAGGCTGAGGAACATCTGCTGTAACATGCCCACGTCTGCGAGATAACACCGTATAGATTGCAGTGAGACAGTCAATTGGTGTTTGTATCTGAAAGAACATAAAACACAATTAGTAGGACAATCCAAGCAAGAAACTCTAACTCTAAATGAGCTAATTGCATTTATTCAAAATAGTATGTTATGGAAACTGAGGATGCGCATTCTACTGAGCTTTCTGTCAAACTCATCATATTCCACTGCTGTCTTGTTCCTTTAGTCACAGTAACAAGCAGGAAAAGTCTATATATTCTCCCTTGGGTATGCATATTTCTTTAATATAATACAATTATCAAGTACCTCCACATAATATACGGGTTCCATGAGCCTTGGGGTTGCCATAAGAAAAGCTGAGTAGGCCACACGCCGAGCTGTTGGAATTATTTGACCAGATCCACGATGAAGTGGTTCAGGCGCAATCCTAGCATCAACTATCTTGAACTTAACATTTCTGATTGGTTCATCACAAAGTGGTCCTTCTCGTGCACCCCACTGAAACCTGTCCAAAAGAAAATGAAGGTTTTAGTTAGGCATTTGGTTAAATGGTAAAAGAACAGACAAAAATTCCAGTTTACCCTTGAACAATAGAATCCTTCACGGCACCTAGTAATCCCTTGTCCACTTCAGTTGGAAGTGTGTCATCTAGCAAAATGTTAGGTCCCTGCAGATATCAAAAACACATAAGATTAAATTAAGTTCATTTAATCCAATCATTGAAAAAATGAGGAATTGAGGTATCAAAACATGAGCAGGATTTCATCACATATCATTTGAAAAAATCAAATCATGGATACATTAAGCAACTAGATTACCTGCTTATCAGGGCCAAAAGCCCATATGGATCGTGCTGCAAGCAAATCCCAATCATATTTTGTCTTGAAGAAGTCACCTAGAGCTTTCCGATTCCAGTCAATGCTTACAACACCATTTTCAATGTCTTCTGCAAGCCCTTTCTCCAATGGCTCGGCGATCTATAAAATTAAGAAACATTCCAGATGAACAAAATTAGAAGTCCAGAGCATTGAGATAGAATGCTCAAAAGCAACTAGATCAAATAAAACTAGTGGTCTTCTTTACCATGGTTATTTTATTCTTCTTGTTGGGTGTTTCAGCAAAGCATTTCATTGACGAGGACTCCACCACAGTTTCACAGAATGAGACAACAGGATCGGCTACCTACATTTGACATGAAGCATTAAACAGGACAAATGTGCATGGAAACTAAGAGCGTCCCATAAAAGGAAATAGGAGAATAAATAACAAAAGTATATCAAAAAAGCGTATGAGAAATAGATACCTTGACTTCCACTTCAGAATATAGCTCCCTAAGGTCCTTCATAATAGAATCTAAGTACAACTCTCCGGTACCAAGTATAGTGTGCTCCCCAGACTCCTCAACTTTAGTTATGGCCAGAGGATAGCTTTTACTGATCTTCCTAAGACCCTCCACCATTTTGGGCAACTCGCTTGGATTTAGAGGCTCAGTAGCAGTTTTCACTACTGGAAGAGTATTGAACTGAAGAGGTCGAAATATGTATACATCTTCTTCATTATAATTCACATTACAGAGAGTTGCAGTTTTCATAATTGAAGCATCCACACCTTCAATGAGAACCCAGGAACCAGGAGGTGCCATACTTATGGGTAACCTATACCGAGCTTGATATACCCATAGTTTTGTCACTTCTTTTACTGTCATGTCCTCCTCGTCCTCTGGTGAATAGCCTTCTCCCAAAACTTTTACAGACTGCCCTGTCATAATTTTACCACTATAGACCCTACCAAAAGCATCAAATGAACTGCAATCTGACTTCGGATACAATTTCGTCACATTAACCATCAAGGGGCCAGCAGGATCACAGTCTAGCATGGCCTGGTAAATCATTGAATCTTTGGGCCCAGTATATGTATGATCAACCTTCCTGGCAGCAGCAACCTTAGCCGAAGGTATATGCTTAACAAGCATGTCAGTGAAACCTGAGGCTGAGCCAAAAACTTGACTGCAAGCCAGTCTTAGCAAAGGCCTGACATTTAATTTATAAGCTGAATTAGGAAGAGTAACACCAAACTCAGCAAGAGTAGCCTCAACGCTTTTTTTATGTTCTCCAATCACTTGGCTGTATATTTTGTAGAGAGGTTCCAGCACAAATTGGACAAACGATCTTTCTGCTCCACTAGCAGGAGGTTTCTTCTTGAAAGTCCTGTCCTCAGGATTATAATACATATCCCCCCAGAGACGAGATGCAAACTTTTCAGCATCAAATGGGATACCATGGAGTTTGAGATACAATCTAGCAAAGGAATGCAAAGTGAAGGACCATCCTGCGGTTGCACCAGCAAAACAAACATTTCCAGCAGCTGGATCTATCAATTGAACATTTCCAGCAGTTGAAGAGACAGCAGATATATGGTTGTTAATGACTTCTATGGTATGCCTTAGCTTGTGATACGCATCCTTTGGGGGCAATTTGAGCTCTGTTATGAGCCTGTCAACCTTCAAAAGAAAATTTGTGCAAATATCACTTCATGAACCAGTCAAAATATTTGGAAAAAATCGAATCGGAAGTGCCAAACAAAATAGAGGTAAGAGGGAATTACCTTATTGATCACAACAACAATAGGCAGCTGTTCCTGAATTGCGTGGCGTATGGCCCTCTCTGTGTTTACCTAAGCATTACAAAATAGTAAATTGACCATATCAAGTGGCTAGAACATTCTCGTGCACTTATGAAAACAACAGTTATATCATGAAATAGCATCTTCGAAGTTCAACCACGATCATAAGTGCATGGTATTGAGAACAAGTGTCACAAGTCATGCAATAGAAGATTATAGCCTTGTTGCTGCAATCGGTCCAATCATAGACAAAACCATTTGCAACTAATGCCTGTATAAATGCTGATATGATAGGCAGAAAACGAGAACAAATTATGTATTGAACTCATCAAGAATGATGGATTTAATATCTACGGAGAAATACTTCGCAAATTAATCCACAGAAGAACAGATAAAATCATATTAAGATATGATCATACTATTTTAGTAATGAATTTATCAAAATTAACCTAAAAACAAATCTTACCATCACTCCTTCAGCAGCATCCACAACCAACACTGCACCATCAGCAAGCCTGAGGGCAGCAGTCATTTCATCAGAGAAGTTCACATGACCAGGGGTGTCCATGATGTTACAGAGGTAGGACTTTGAATTGCTATCCTCAAGGACAAGTGACATTGGAACTGCCTTGATAGATATCCTTCTTTCTTGCTCATCAATCCTTGTATCTGTGTACCTAATATGCTTCTCGCTATTTATATCAAAAGTTGGCGTATGATGTGTTTGCTCAACCAACATGTCCATAAAAACTGTCTTCCCATGCTGTAGATGGCCCACGAGGGCAACGTTGCGTACCAAAGAGGGATTTGACATAAGACCAACAAGAAACTGGCTGGAAACATAAGTTGAGGAATCCTTAACCCCAACCTCAAACTTGATGTTCCTAACAGGCTTAATTATCGGTTGCTCAAGAGGCTGCTCATCTTCATCGTTAACTAACGTTTCAACACCTGGACCATAAACCTCCTCCGCGGTTGGGTAGTACTTCTTGTCCTCAGCAAGGACAACTTGGTTATCCATATCAACATCATTAGGGGCAGTAAGCCAACCATTGGAAGCATGAACTGCCTCTTCACCATCAGATTCCTCCTCGTCTTCATGAGGCTTGTCTGGAAGTTCTTCATCTTCTTCCTCACCATCGCTCTCTCGGTCCGACTCTATTTCCGGACCAATGTAGTTCCCAAACTCATCATACAAATTGTCATCCATGACACCACTTCAAACCTGCCATACCAAATCATGAATCAATAACCAAATACAACCACGAAATCAACTAAATTTACACAAGAACCAGTAAATACAAACTAAGTTCTTGCTTAAAAAAATCTCCTTATTTTCTTTCAATCAAGATTAAAAACAAAAAACAATAATCTCTAATTTACTAAAGTTACCACACAGGAGGGGTTTTGACAATAATCTCATCGACCCTTTTTACCACTCCACCTAAACTTCAGATCTCCACTTTTTACTTCCTTCCACTTGAAAAAAACAAACACACAAACACAGTAACTTAACAAGCTAACTCTTGCATCTGGGTGTCTAATTTTCTCTACAAATCTAATAGCCCATTTCCTTAAATTCTCTTCTACAGACAATCCAGCAAAGAAATTAGGATAATACCATTCATTTCTAACTAGATTAAACCAGCAGTACAGCTTGCGTAAATAGAAACGGAATCGCGAAACAACGTATATAAACACATACATAAGCAAAAATGAAGGCATGAAATAGAGTAATGAAGGAAGAGGAGAAGCTGCTGCATACCCGGTAGAGAGAGAGAAGTTCGCTGCAAGAGAAGCAAAAGAGGGCGAGGGGTTTGAGTGGAGATAGAGGGAGAGGTTTTTGAAGGGGTTGGGTTCGGGTTCGGGTTCTGGAGGGAGCGAGCTCCTTATGGTGGGCGGATCGCGGTCGCTTTATTTTGATGGGCTTTTGTGTTGTTTTGATTTGTTAACTTGGGCTTCTTGTAATAAATCTCAAACAAATATTTATACTTTCAAAAATGTCGAAACTTAAGATATTAGCTAACGTAAGTATATGTCGGCAAATGTACAATTATTTTTTCCCTTTTTTGTGAAGTGAAAAAACATATGTAATGGGGAGGCATTATTTTTTTTTTTATGGAATTTTTTTAATGGAATTAAGGTAAATTTGGTTGGTTGTAATGAGTTATTTAATGTAATGAAATATATATTACATTCTTATATTTGATGATATTATAATTTTAAAATTATAATAAAATGGACGGTCATAATTGTAATAACCATGATATTATAAGTATTACATAAAAAATTTATATAATGGACCATAATAATGTAATTATATATGAACATAATTGTAAAGGATATCATCATGAGTTAAAATGTAATTTTTATAAGAGACAACAAATAAAAAAAAAATTAATATAAAGATAGTTTGTCTTTATAGATATTCTATCTCTCGTACCCTTCTTTTAGGCATGATTTTCTTTATATTCGTTTGACATATGCAGTGCTCTCCTTGAATGTTTATTTGAAACAATGCAACACTATTAATTTGAATAGATCCATGTGTCGTAACATTTTAATTTTAATATAATTTAATTTATTAAATAAAAGAAGAGAATAAAAAAATAATTAAAAAGTAAACAATTTCTGGACTGAAAGGAAGTAAAAGAGCTAGAGTTGAAAAAAAAAATTGACTTTAATTTTCATGTTTTTAAACGTTGAATAAAACTCCATAACCTTACAAGAAGTCTTATATTCACAATATACATTTTTTTTAGAAATATATTGTAAATGATGACATCAAGTCATTAATTTCCAATAAAATGCACGATGTTATTTTCTTCACTGGTCACATTAAGAAAATATTAAGGAAATATAATTTTATTTATTGCAAGCATGTTACTACTCATTTGGCTACTAAAATCCATTTGCTTTCTATTAATATAGATGATGATGTGATTGATAAAAATATATATATATATATATATATATATATTCTAGTTTGGTTGTCGCCTTGCATTTTCCAACACTTGATATTGTTGATGTTTGTTTTTGTATTTTAAAATATTTTTAAAAAAAATTAGATATTTTTTATTATTTTAAATTAATTTTTTATGTTTTTAAATCGTATTGATATATTTAAAAATAAATTTTAAAAATTAAAAAAAAATATTATTTTAATACACTTTCAAAAAAAAATTAAAAAAAAATTACTAATTCTATAATAAACAGCGCGGAAAAAAGAGAGTATTGGCATGCCATTGAGATACTGATGAAACATTTACATGGTACTAGGAATGATCACTTGCTGTGTAAAAAGGTATCCAGCAGTAAGTACTAGAAGGTTTTGCCGATTGAAACACTTTGTGAATTGACTCTCTCTCCACTACTAGCTAATTATATATTCATTTTAAATGGTGGTTATTGGTAATTCAACAATGGAAGCTATATTCATTTTATGATGTGAGTGAATTCATCCTGTATAATGTATAAAAGTTAAGTTTTATAATTTTAAGGTACCTAGCGTGCAACTCATCAGATACTAAGTTTACTTTTTATAAATTACTAATTTAAATCTCATAAATCTTAAAATTATTAAAGGCTTATATAATTATTAATTTTAGAACTTATAAAATTAATTAAGATAAACACAAACTAAACCGAACACCCATATTAATTCAAAAAAAAGGTTAAGTTTTATATAAAATCTCTTAATGGAATTTTGTAGCACCTTCAACAAAATTCATCCATGTAAATCTTCCTTTTTTTAGATTTATCGTCCGTTCTTAGAAAGAAAGAAAGGCATATTCTTAGAAGATAAACAGTACTCTACTCTTATTATTAATTAATTATCCAAGCACCATACATGTTTCTCCGAGAATGAAACAGCAAGCACGTTACACATACACACACTGGAAGTGAAAATAAAATTACTGGTGAGCTAAGCCAGGTAAAACTAGCTATACAGAGCATCCTTCCGTTACATCATCAACCCCTATGGATACGCTTATTCATATATTGCCAGGCTTAGCTTCGATCGAGTTCTTCATATATATGATCGACTAAGGACGGTGATGATCAGGTGGAGGTGCACGCGGACCTGGAGGAGGAGGTTCACGGTGTGGTGGACCGGATGGTGGTGCATGCGGACCTGGGGGAGGAGGAGAATGGCCACGAGGGGGAGGAGGTTCGCGCTGTGGTGGACCGGGTGGTGGTGGATGGGGCTCTGGCGGTGGGTGGCCGGGCTGGTGACGGGGCTCTGGCGGTGGGGGATTGTGCATCTTCTAATTTCTTTCTTCCGACAGCTCTCTGTTGTTGTTTGATATGGATGTGGAGAAATGTATTGAGATAGTCTCTGAATTTATACATGTGAGTGGATAGGGCTAAGCTAGTTGGGTTGCACAGTTTAATGTTTCATGAATTTGTCCAGTATCTTTCCTTCAAATTTTCAAAACTACAAGTCAAACCCACGTTTGTGCTTGGTTTGGTAGGTTTCTACCTGAAATTCATGGATTTCTCTAGACTTTGGAAGTGGCTCTTGTTGATTTCACTTGACGTTTCCTCCTATCAAAAAGAATTATACAAATCATATAGACGGTTGAATTTGAAACATGTTCTAGAGAAATAAATGCTAATGTAATTGGTTGAGCTATAATTTGATGATAAATTATTCTCGTATAGTTTGTTTTTGCGTTAAGAAAATGTTTTTAAAAACCTTTTTATTTAAATTATTTTTTATGATTTTATATTTATTTTTAATTAAAAAATATTTTAAAAAACAATCACTTCTATAATTTTAATCACTAACGTACTAAAAAAAAATAATTATTCTAAAGATTTGTTACTAATTAATTAAATATTTTTATAATCAAAAAATCAATTTGACTAGTTAGTTTTTGCCGCGTCCCAGACGACATCCAGTATTTGTTTGGATTGTGCCGACTGCCGACAACTAACAAAAACTCAAGCGAGGCAAAGGAAACAAAGGATGATGGTTTGCTAGCTAGCTTGCAAGGTGTCATCGTGAGCATAAGAGATATTATAGTGCATAGCATTTTTTATTTTAAAATATATTAAAATAATTTTTTATTTTTAATATTAATATATTAAAAATATCAAAAAATATCAATTTAATATAAACAAATAAACTCTTAAAAAAACACAAAAAAACAAAGGTCACCGATGTCTCCTCAACTTTATCATTTTATTTGTATTGTGCATAGTATTTTTTATGTTAAAATAATTTTTTATTTTTAATATTAACACATTAAAATTATCATTTTTTTAAAATATCAATTTAATATAAACAGATAAACTCTTAATAAACACAGAAAAAACAAAGGTCACCGATGCCTCTCAAGTTTATCATTTTATTTGAAGACCTTGATTCAACACGTATACTATTTTAATTCTTGTCACCAAGAAAAAAATGGGAAAAAAAATAATATTAAAAAAAAACAGGTGTTGTTTTTCACTTGATATTGAGAAGGACAACTCCATTCTCACAAAAAAACAAAATTAAAAATATACTGAAAATTAGAACTTAATAATTAACGTGACTTGAGGCGTGTGGTGTGTGAGAGTTAAGACTTCACTGTTAGTCAGCCCTTCTCTCCGAGGCGAGGGAAATTTCAATTTCCATCCACATCAGCACCAGATGGGCTAGAAATGGAGGGCTGAAGACCATGAATTATGGTGTCTGTTGGGCGAGTCTGGCTTGGTTTTCAGCCAATTTGGAATACTCTGTGTGAAAAAACCTCAGTATTCCATGAAGAGCTGCG
>Ga0307515_10016691_pt1 | contig 13427 bp, 5 predicted proteins | sample 17_EM_MG_FD_194513 | JGI IMG/M metagenome (GOLD analysis project Ga0307515, IMG submission 194513) | Populus trichocarpa ectomycorrhiza microbial communities from riparian zone in the Pacific Northwest, United States - 17_EM | ecosystem: Host-associated > Plants > Roots > Unclassified | place...
TGGCTCTTTTGTCGTCTAATTCCGTTCCTGTGGACATTCCATTTCCTTGACGGCTCCCGTTGGTGCTGCCTGAACGGTGGTATTAATAAAGAATGAGGAGCATTTTCCCGCGAGCGGGGTAGTTAGTGCGGGTCTGCAGCCGATCTGCTCGCCCCGGATCGGGGGCGCCCAATCATGCCGCATAACTTTGCCGTGGAGGCTCAGCCTCAATAAAACCTCCCAACCGCCGAGGCTTACCTATATGCAGTGACGTGTCAGCACTTGTTAATTCACAGCCTAACGCCTCCACGTCTGAGACACCAGTTGCTTTCTAGCTATGTGTTAATATTACGTTCGTTTATTGCGGAGCGGGCCGGATAAGATCTTTCTATGAACCCTCCAAAGTAATGTACATATCATTAAACATTATCCTCCGCGGCACCCAAATAGCTTATTAGGCGGTTCGTACGACCAGCGGCCGAATCCAATCACCAACCCCCAAGCCCACTGTAAAATAAATAACCTGTCATGAACAAGAGCACTCCAGAGATTTCCGAGGCTGCCTTGTCCGAATGCTCTCCAAGACCATGTCCGCCGTCGGCCGTTCTTCTCGATCTATCTCCAGCATCGGCTTGACGCAAGCTTGGTACATGAGCTTAGTCGTAGTCTTCGCGCCATCAAACCACCGCTCAGTCTGCCTCGACGACCGGCTATACAGCAGAGTCTCCCAGGACTCCTCCGCCCCTGCTTGCGCTCTTGCAGCCATTTCCTGCCGCAGGCAGAAGTCGTGCAAGTCTTGTACCTTGCGTCCATCGAGCACGGTAAGCATCTCCACAAAGACGCAACCGAGGGAGAATATGTCGCTGCTGAGTCCGTGCCGGCGGTAGTGGCCATCCCGCCGCCCCTTGATCGCTTCCGGCGCAGCGTACATGATCGAGTTGCGCGCGGGTTCCTCGGTCGATGTGGTGGCGCCGATCTCGAACGCGCTGGAGGAGCTGAAGTCGGTGAAGAATATGTCTGGGCCGCGGTGGATGATGTTCGAGGGCTTGATGTCCTGGTGGCGGAACCCGTTTCGGTGCATGTAGGCGAGAGCGGAGGCAAGGCATTGGAACCACTTCATTAGCCACACAAGCTCTTTTAAGCTTGTGGGCTTTGCGACGAGGCCGGGGGTGTGGAGCTGGCGCGAGAACTTCTCGCCGACAATGTGGAGGAAGGTCCGGAGGTCGTTGTCGCCGACTGGAGCCATGAGCAGAGAGTAGAAATGTCGGCCCGTCTCTACACCCTCCTGGTGGCTGAGAAATCGCAGGGCTGCCGCTTCATGCTCGACTATCCTTAACCGTTCCTTACGGTTAGAGTACGGGAGATGGACCTGCTTTCGGACGAAGCTCCTCTTATACAAAGAAGTCCGGACTTCTTCAACGACGCCCAGAGATCCGTTGCCAAGTCTTCCAACTACGATCAAGGGTACTTGACTCATATTGTCGAAGACTTTGTGGGTAGGACTAAGTCCGTAGAGCGCAGCAACGACGTCGGTAGAGGAATGTACCGTGTTCGTGTGTTGGGGATGCTCCTGCGCGGGGTCTCGATGCTGCTCTTCTGTGCTCGGTATTGGTGGCTTTTTGGGGTTCAATTGGCGTGTGAGAGGAGCTTCTCTGGGTGCTTCGGTCCCTGTGGTCCTCCGCCGCATTGGCATAATTATGTTCCCAACTCTCACAGCAGGCACACTTCTTCCCTCCCATGCAATATGCAATGGTGATAGAGATGTGCCTGGTGTTGCCGTGAGATATTCAGCTTGACTTACGGTAGGAGGCTCGGAGTCAGAACTGCTAGACAGCTCTTGCGACTGTTGGGAAGATTCGTCTTCTACAGCCATGCGCTCACAGGCAGTCATCAGCTCTTCCAGGAACTGGGAATATGGGGTCCTCTGTTCAGCTAGATCTCAATTAGCCCCTAAGTTGGTTGTTCCGCCGATTGCTACTTACCGTTTATCGATCGTTGATCTTCGCGATAGGCTGCAAGTTTCTTGATGTTCAATGCCTGCGGCCGTGCACGCCTTGAAGCTCGGGGGAGATCCCTTGTAGCTCGCTCTTTAGAAGTTGCCATTATGGTTCGCGAAGAAGGGTTATGCTCGGCGGTAATATGGCAAAGAGGATTGAGGATGGACGAGGTAGCCATGAATTATGCGTGTCAAAACGAATGTCAATTGTGAGCTACTGCTTGGTGTTTCGGGCTGTTTCAACCTCTCATGTGCGACCAATAGGCGTGGGCTGTGCCCCTCCAGGGGGTTTACAGGCCGTTTCGAATCTGACCGGAGCAGATCTGTGACAAAGCTGGCGTAAAGCTGAATCGAGGTGAAGTAGTAATGACAGACAAAGACAGAGAATCAATTTGACACGACCAGCGTAGTCGACAGGGAATTTGGGGGAGAAAGAAGAACAGAATACAATCAAACGGGACGGGGCCGTGTTTTTGAAATTGCTGCACAGCCCCGAAGCTGCGCAAAAAACGCCAAGCGGGCTGGAACTCAGCCTTAGGGGTGTGAGCTTACACTTATGCATTCCTGGAGTCTTACACCGTGTATTTCACGGGCCATATGCTTAGTAAACAGTGTAATGAAGAGTCTTTCGTTTGGATGGTCTATCCACGCTGGTTTGCGTCCAACCGTATCGATAAGGATCTAGCCAATTAGACCCTCTCGTTTGAGCTGGATATCGCAACATGATACTAGTGTTCATATGCTTGGCGCCAAGGGTTGGACGCCAGCGTGCGAAGGGATAGTATTAAATTACTATAAGCAGAACACCTATTTACAACGCCGTTCATCGCACTCTTTCTTTGAGCGGTATACTCGTCTCTATCACGAGCCTTGGTGTAGTATTTCCAATTAAATCGTTCACTAAATAGCAGGCTCTACAGCTAATCTATGCCGGAAGGAGGTTGCTGTCTATAAACTCTGTGGTAAAACCCACCCAAAGGTTGTCTATATTCACTGCCAGAAAACATGGCACTCAAATAGTCGTTAGAAGGTCGTCGCCCACCTAAAAAAGTGCCAAGAACCGGATATATATAGATTCGACGACGACCAGGAGGACGTTGAGGATTACGATATATAATATATTATATAAGCTTACACTTACACGGTGTATTACACTGTGTAATACACCGTGTACACGTGTAATATTCCGACTTGCACGGTGTATTCACACCCCTACTCAGCCTCCGCCAAACGATGGCAAATCAATTCAAGCATCCCCCGAAAAAAAGCAGTTAGAAGGATTTAAATTTTCTGCGAGGCTGCAATTAAATGAAAAGTTAAGTAGAAACTAAAAGTTAAGGTAGTATGTAGGCTTTTCACTAAAATGGAGGAGCTGTTGGGAGGATGAGTCAAGTACATCTGGCATCCCAAACTAGGGCCTTTAAAAGCTGTTGTGTAGAATTGATAGAAGATAGAAGCGAGGCTCTGGAAATAGGGTCCGATAAGACTTCAGATTAGTAGCCGTGTAACAGACCCGAAGTTGAGCTACCCCACAAGCCTAGCCTACTCATTCGGTCATTAGGACATACACTTTTACCTCACTCTACCTACAGAGCAAAACTGCTTCTTCGACCCCAGACGATCATTAAAATTTAATAGTGAGTCTCGATCACCTTCGAGCTAATTCAATTTTCAGAGCCCTAGGCTTCCTTTTAACTGGTAGAGAGCGCTAGGGGAAGTAGTGTACAATAGCTTGTTGCTGAGCGCTCGATGCGACAACCCTAATAGGTACCTTCTCCCTTTGCTCTATGGCAGCCTATTCGCGGCACAATAATTGGCCCAAATATCTACCGATCTAGACAGCACCGTGACTTTCCACCTGAGAGTGGTCGTACCCTCCCACACTATTAAGTGGCGCGACCTCCTACTTTAGTAGCTATTTTATATATATATCATAATATATAAAGAGGATTAGCTATATAACTGGATTAATAATATTATTATTAAAGTAGGTAAAAAAAACATTTTAGAGGAAAACTTTATCTTATAGTTAGAGTTATATAACTTTCTTTAGGAGTCGCTAGAGTAATAATAAGGTTTAATCCGTATTATAATAACTAATATTAATGGATTTACCGCTTTAGATTAATTAAATTAGACTTTACTATTATTAATATTAGAAGTAATTAATTATATTCCCTATATTAAATTTTAAGCTTAGCGCGAGTGTTATAATACTAAACGCCTATTACTAGATTATAGCGTAGAGCTTCTAGATCGTCCTACTATTATATAAAAAATATATATAAATCTATTTAAATAGTTAACTCTAACTAAACCGAAGATCTATGGTTTGAATTATTTGTTTATTAGCAAGTCTGGACACTACTTAAATCTGCCCAGAACCAGTGATCTTTTTGGACTGGGTTAGTTCTGGAGCTCCGTGGTGGAGCCATAGTTTGATTGGAGTGGATCTTACCAATTTGATAAATTGGATGGAGTGGATTCGAGGCCGTGGAGCTCTTGGAGCTCCAAATCTAACCTAATAAGGAATTATCTAGTCTTAATAAGGAAGGAAGGTGCGTGCGTATATTATGTGTGATAAGATAAGAACCTTCATGCTCTGTGCTCGTTGTGCTCGTCGTGTTCGCTTACCTAAACGCTTACCACCCACCTATCTCTTGCATCTACCTCTACCTATTTACCTCTTTCTTTCTTCTTTAGCTCTATATACTGCTTTCTATTCTTTTTCTTTAGCCCTATCTATATATTTCTTTTTAAATAGTATTATATTAACGCTAAGCTTTTCTATTTTTAGTATATAAATATACTGGAGCTCCAAGAAGCTCCTGGAGTAAAATAATTTACTAGCTGGATGGAGTGGATCCAAGGCCAGATCCACTCCACTCCAGTCCAAAAAGATCACTGCCCAGAACTCCTCAGTCACGATATGGCTCAAGTTTAGCTTGGGATTGCACAGCTATAGCTTAAGACTAGTTGATTGTTTGTCCGGATACTGCTCAGTACGCTATATTTGTTCTACCTAGACCCCTGCGTAATACGAAACTAACCCCATGTTGCCGATTATCTTAGTGAAAGTTGTCTGTAGTTAACCCCTACCGCATATCATAATATAGTCTTTACAGGCCTTCTTTTCTCACAAGGCCTGGAACCCGCCCTAGTTGCCAGCGCATGTCTATAATAGCGTTAGTTTGTATAGATCAACCCTCGTATAGATTATTGTCAATAAGAGGGATTTACTCACGGGAGCCCCGAGGCATTGTCCACTGCCGATTTGTTCAGTAGTGCAGCACTATCAGTGCCAATGTCAGTCTGTGAACGTGCCATTTGTCGAGAGCAGAGCTTCTACACTTACCCCGCAGGAAGCGATACAGTCTGTAGCAGTATTACCCCCCGGCGTACCACATGTACACTGGGGATTAGGAACGCCGGTCTGAAATGCACAACAAAAGCTGTCCCTTTTAATAACATTCTCGGCAGCAGAAACCTCGGTATTCTTGGAAGGTAGAGCAATAACGGAGGCAAATAGGGTCGCGAAGAGGAAGTACGAGTGATGCATCCTTTCTCTATACGTTGATAAACTCGCTTAAAGTTTGGAAATGCTCGACCTGGTAAAGTTGAGTACAGAGCTGGATTTATTGCAAAGAGGATCTCGAGTGTAAAAAAGCCGGAATTCTTTAGCCTTTCGGTCAACTAGTATTAACTCTTTTATATATGGATCTTGACGTACGAGGGATTGCATACCTGGCATAAACTTTCCTGCACCTTGAAGGATTCAGTTTCAAGTTCAGAGGATCAACATCGTAAGCCAAACTGCAGCGAATCACGACGCCACTGCCAAGGATTTGTGTTTTATCTGCACTTTAAGCCTACACAAGTTGGGATGAGCGTGAGCTAGCCAGCCGAACTGAAGGGTAAGCTGGGTGAATATGGTTAATGAACTAGGTGACCACTTGCTACGCTCGGACAAGTTTTCTAGTTATTATCCAATCACTACGTCCACACCTCGTGTTTTCCAATGTCACCCATTATTCTCAAAAAAGGTCTCCATAGAATCCGCTCTCTTCAGGATATCACCCCGAATTGGCTGCTGAATTTATGTTAATGTTTCTTGATAAAGCAGTTGTCTATCTTGGTCGAGTAACTCGTCATCTATTATACAACTCCTTGGTAAGGAAGCCCAAGTTTATGCAGGAATGGTCAGCTGAAGAATGATTTGGGATACTAGTTACACCATGCATACCTAGAGTGGCGCGGCTTTCGTGCAGTAGAGGCCATCAGCACTGTCCTTGCCTTGTCATCGCCGTATGGATACGTCGTTAGTGAATCCTAAGAGAACCTTGTCATCCAATTTCAACCTTCCATTCAGTGCTCCCATGCCGTTTGATTGAGCTGTGAAGGTTCAGCTCCCTCCGATCCTTCTCCTTGATCTTTGTTTTGGCCGTGCAACCTGGTCGAAAAGTTTCGTATAGATTTTGATCGATATAGGTCGGGAAATCTATCCGTGGCGGACACGCGAAGGAGTCGAAGGAGTATTGGATATTACCAATGCTGGCCTTATTAATCAAAGCAACAGGCTTAGCAAAAAGAGTTCGGCAAGCATAGCCGGGTTTTGTATTTCCTGAACGGATCTCTTCTCCAAGTTTAGGAGCTGCCCAAGCCTTCCAAGTATGGTATACCCAAGTCCCAGGACTCAACGCTTTGTTTGGTGACCTCAAGCCTGGGCCCTAGCGCAGGGGCTTAGTGTTGAACCCAGGCACTACTTAAGCGTGCTTAGAGACATGCTCAGGGTTGTGTAAGCTTGGACTAACAATATATTAAGGCTGCTTACTTATAGCTCAGCTTTAAATAGCTCAGCTTTAATTTAAATAGCTCAGCTTCAAATAGTTCGGTTTAAATAGCTCAGCCTTAAATGGCTGATCCTTCGCCCTAAAACTAGAATGGAAGTTTACGGAGCTCAAAAACAACGTGATAGGGTTATGTATGGTGGGCCATACTTACATACCAAACAGTCAACTGCCTGGGGTCCGAAATTTTTAAAACTTCAAATACTACGGCCAACTTTCGTGTCTTAATAACCTTTTAACTACGCATTCTATCTATATTCTTTTAGGATATAAAATATAAAGCTTAATAAGCTGGATTTAGCAGCATTGTTGTTGTTAGAATTTAGTTATAGGTAAAAAGGTTTTTATATATTAAAGTTTATAACTCTATATCTGTATAGAGTTTCGCGTAGAGCTTTGCACGGAGGCTCTATATACAAAGGCTCTACGTATAGGTGCTCTGCGTAAGGCTCTATATAAGGCTCTACGCCGGGCTCTGTATTAGGGACTTTACGTACAGAGACTCTGCGTACGAAGGCTCTGCATACAGGCTCTGCACAACGCTCTGTATTAGAGACTCTGCGTACGAAAAGATTCTGCGTACGAAGGCTTTGCGTATGGAGCTCTACATACGGACGCTCTGCACAACGCTCTGCACGACGCTCTACATCGAAGACTCTGCGTACGAAGGCTTTGCGTATGGAGGCTTTACGTACGGAAGCTCTGTACGACACTCTGCACGACGCTCTGCACAACGCTCTGCATCGAAGACTCTGCGTATGGAGGCTCTGCGTATGGAGGCTCTACGTATGGAGGCTCTACGTATAGAGGCTCTACGTACGAAGGCTCTGCGTATGAAGGCTCTACATACGGACGCTCTGCGTACGGAGGCTCTACGTATAAAGGTCTGCGTATAGACTCTACGTACGGAGGCTCTGCACGAAGCTACGTACGCGGAGCCTCCGTATGCAGAGTTTTTATATATAGTGTCGTGCAGAGCGTCGTGCAGAGCCTCCGTATGTAGAGGCTCCATACGCAGAGTCTTCAATCAGACTTGGGAATAAGCAAGCTGTCAAGCCCGCATGGACAAGTATATGGTAGGTGCACCCGTGCAAAGCACTTCTAAAGGTCCGTGACGATGTGCAAGGTGCTCGTAGTAGTCAAAGCGGGCTTGACAGCTTGCTTGTTCCCAAGTCTGGTCTGAGTCTTCGATGCAGAGCGTCGTGCAGAGCGTCGTGCAGAGCGTCGTGCAGAGCGTCGTACAGAGCTTCCGTACGTAGAGCCTCCATACGCAGAGCCTTCGTACGCAGTCTTCGATGCAGAGTCATCGATGCAGAGCGTCGTGTAGAGCGTTGCGCAGAGCGTCCGTACGTAGAGCCTTCGTACGTAGAGCCTCCATACGCAGAGCCTTCGTACGCAGAGTCTTCAATGCAGTCTTCGATACAGAGCGTCGTGCAGGGCGTCGTGCAGAGCCTCCGTACGTAGAGCATCCATACGCAAAGCCTTCGTACGCAGAGCCTCCGTAAGCAGAGCCTCCCTTAACCCCCCCTTTTATAGGGTTTCGTGCAGGCGTCTGTTTATTAAGGTGCTCGTAGAGACGATTGTAAAGGCGTTCGGAATTTGATGTTCTGAAAATTTCAGATTTCGGGCGGTCGGCGGTTCAGTAAGTATGGACCATTATATTATAACGGCTTGGAATAGTATGGCCAAAAATAACGCATTTTAAAACGATTACGATATCGTAAATATAATAAAATATCTAATAAAATCCAATATTGATTTTTTTTAGTATAGGTATTTAACTAGGCTACTACTAATTCTATACTCCCTAATTAATATATATATACTACTTACTAAATAGGCTTAAATCTTTCTACTTTAAGTTAGAATATTGTATATATTTAATTATTTATACCTAAATTATAAAATTTAAAGTATTAAAATATAAAATTTATAATACTTATAATACTTTTAAGATTATCTTAAGTTAATTAATAAAACTATAGGATACTTTATAATTATAAGCTTTTAAATAAATAGGTAAGGCAATATAAGGCGTCAATTTAGGTATAAATAAGTTAAATATATATAATATTCCAACTTAAAGTAAAAAGATCTAGGCCTATTTAGTAGGTAGTATATATATATTAATTAGGGGGTAGATGCGTAGTAATTAGAAGTGGCCAATATAAATTAAGTAAAAAAAACCAATATTTATTATATATTCGATAAATCCAATATTTAATATCGGGTTATTTCAATTTACTTATTGTAATTTTTGGCTATATTAGTTTGGAATATTAAAGCTATATATAGACGAAATTTGTTAAAAACTATTATAATTATACTAACTGTTATAACTCTATCGCTTACGTTATAGGATAAGTATAAGGGCATTATATTAAAAAAATTGAAAAGATCTAAAATTATTAACTATATTAAAAATTAATATAAAATTAATTACGCGCTCTTCTTCTTAAAATTCTAGTCTTGGCCTAACCCGCATTACCGGATATAGTTCTTAATATACCGAAATCGTCGATTATATATTATGGTATAAATTCCTATAGACCTCGCTACCTTCGCTAACATAAGGCCGATCTAGGAATAATAGTCGCAAGCGATTCTTTCTATAGTTAGGTTTTTACAAATAGCATCTTTTTTAATCTATATGGAATAGCTAAGGACATATAGATATTTAAATTCTATAAATAAGCCTGTTAGTTACACAAGGGGATATCACGTAGCTACGGTTCGTAGATAGTATGATAATTATTCTATATTCTTCTTAAAGAAAGGGGTAAGGAACTTAAGGTTCCTTACCACGCTAGTGCCGCGGCGACATATGACGGTAACTTGCCGTACATAACGGCAACTTGCCATACATAACGGCAATATACCTTATATAGTAACCACTTGCCTTTATTCCTAACACTAGTAACTCTTCTTTTATAGTTGCCATTTATATATAGATACCGCTTAACTAGCGGAACAAATATCAATCCTCCTTACTTACTATTGCTATTATAATATAAGTCTCGCTATCCTAAAATTTGCCTCTTAGCACGTAGTGCTTTCTTGCTTATAAGCTATAGGTAGGTATTTTATTAGTAGGGCCGCTAAGGCGCTAGTAGTAAGCGAGCTAATAGCGATTTTCTATCCCAGGGATAGAAAATCCTAATTAGCTAGTTTAAGTTAGGGTCTATAAAATATTATACTCCCCCCTCCTAAAAAAGGCTTAGTAAGAGAATCTAACTAATTAAATAACTTTAACCGCTAGTTAAAGTTCTTAGATATCTTAAGACCTTACATAACTAAGAAATTTCTAGGAACTCCCTTTTAACCTAACCTTTAACTCGTATATATAGAGTATTCGTGTTAACAAACGTCTTTAATACCTTATTTAGGTTCGCCTTTGTTATTACATCTACCAGGTTATCTTAGCCATTAATCTATTAAATCTTAAAGAGTTCTTACCGTTTATAAGATTACTAAAGTGCTATAATATTAATTATAAAGCGCTTCTCCTTTATAATACTAAGCTTAATTAAGTACTTATAGAGGGAGTATAAATCGGTACATACGATTATAGGGATAATAAAAAGTTTAAGTCAATTTATAATTATCTTTAAGGTAGTTCTAATTGTAATTACTATATTAACTCCGCCAACTATTCTATATATCTCTAATATTAGAACGCTTTAAGTAACACACTTACTCTTAGTTAAGCTCTAATAAATAAGGTTGCTGTAAATTATAAAGTTATTCTCTCTAGTAGATTTATTCGCGATAATAATCTTATATCCTAACTAGGAGCTAAAATCTTTATTATTTATAAACGATCTATTAATAAATATAAAGAGCTTAGCAGTAGGAAGATTAATAGGCATATAGAGTAGTCCCTAATCAAGATAGTTTATTTACTAGAAAAGACGCTTATTTAGGGCAAGGATATTATCCTTAATTAGTTCCTAGTATTAAGCTATAATAAAGAGATTAAATAAAGCCTTAGGTTAATAGATAAAAGTAATATAAGCTCTACAAGTATATTACTCCACATATCCTTACTTTAGAAAATTAACGTTAATAACATTAATCTTCTTACCTTAACCCTTCTAGCGTAAAGCAATAGAATCCTTATTTAGGGAGAGGATACATCTATTAAAGAGTAATAGTATTATTAAATTAAGCTTTTCTTTTAGCTTTGCTATAAGATTTGCCTTTACTAGCTTATCTTCTTTAAGAGCTAAAAATTAGTCATCTCCTAAAATAATTATATTATTAGTTTATATACTAACAATTCTAAACGGAGTTCCTATAGTTATAATAAGAAAGCATAGGTTAAATATAGAAGTAGTTATTAAAAGCTTCTCTTTATAGTGCTTACTGTAGGTAGCCTACTAATAAGTTCCTACCTCTGCGATTCTATATAATGGCTTAAGCATAACTATAATTATATCTTTAGGATATTAGTGGCGAATTTACTCTAAAAGGTATGCCAATATTAAGCGCTAAAGGTGCATCTCTAATTAGGTGTAGGCCTAGGTAATATCTTATAAATAAACCGCTATTCTGCTCTTTATTAAGCAGGGAGCTAATATAATAATAACTTATTAACTAACTCGTTAAATTATAGGGGATTATATAAGAATTATCTCCTTACTATTATCGTTATAACCTTAGATAATAAGCCTTAATTTCTTAAATAGGGCGTTAATAGCCTTGCCCTTAATCTTATTAACTATTCTTAACTTAAAGATATAAACTTTATTAAACTTAGTAGGGTTATACTTCTTAAATCTAAAGACTTCTCTTATAATAAGACCGTCGATCTCCTACTTATTAAATGCTTAGAAAGAAGCTTCTAGAGTTATAATATAACCTTCCTTTTAAAGCTATTTTATAAGCTTAAAGTTAGCCTTCTCTTTAGCTGTTATAAAGGCCATTAATAACTTAACTCTGCTCTTAATAGCGGTAACAAATTATTCTTTAAAATTAATAAGATATTAGCGATTTTGTAATCCCTTTAGGCGACCTCTACCGCGTTATAGTTATAGCGTATTTACTACAATTATCTTAGAATTATAGTCGCCTTCTAGAGCACATTAATTATAGTTCTCCTTTAGGGCATCTTCTAGGGCATCCTATAAAGGCTTAGGGTTATTATCTTTATAGTAAGGCTTAATAATAGTTAAACGGAATTAAGTGGGTCCGTAAGGTATCTAAATAGTATAAGTTTAACTATTAATTATAATAAGTTAGTATAGGCCTAACTATTCTCCCTTTTTATACTATACGCATACTTTAGACTAGAGTGGCAGATTAAGCATAGTTAAGGTATTTAGGCCATTTCTTATTCCTAATACGTTATTAACCTAGCGTATAGCGTAAAGATATTATACCTCCTTTATTACCTTATAAATAGCCTTAGCTTATTATATAATAGAGGGAGATAGTAGAGAATTATTAGTTATTTAAGGGTAGGCGCTAAAGACTAGTAATATAGGTACGAGTCCATCTAGGCCAGCGGAATTATTAATAGCTTTAACAGCTATTTATAAGGTAAGTTCTTTACTAGCGTTCTTTAGTTCTAAAGAAATAATCTTATATACACGGCGTAATAGCGCGTAATATTACTCTACTTTTTTAATACTATTATATGCCTTAACGGGGACTTCCTTAACCTTAATTACCATTATCTTTATCTATTATTAGAACTCTATAGATAAAAAGTTCTTTCCTATATTATAGATAATTTAATTAGGGGGTCCTAAATAGATATTAATCTAGTATAACTAAAGGGTATCCTATGCGTTTCTAGCTAATATATCTTTTAAAAAACGCGCGGCTTAAAAGGAGGTTAAGAAGTTAATAACTTAAAGCACTGGCTTACTGCTAAGATATATAACGTTAATAATAATATAGAAGTTAAAGTTATAGTCGTCCTTAAGGGTAAACTTAAATCGGCTAGGGGACTTCTAGTTTATTTAGTAGTAATAGCAATACTTTATAAAATGCTTAATTGCCTTAACCTTAACTTTATAGCCTACTCGCTAAAGAACCCTAAGTAATTAATAAACGGATAGGTAGCTAAAATAATAGTATAGTTAGCGTAACTCTAACTTAATTAAGTGGCTTTAAGTAACACTCTTTTCTAATTAATAAAGGAGTAATTAGGGGTAACCCTACTTGCGTATAACGGGCACCCAATTATTTCCTTAGATAAATATATTTTTAAGGTTATTAAGCTTAACGCCTAATTTATCTATATCTCTAATGCAAAATAGAAATAGGGTATTTATAGGAATAACGTAAAAAGTAATATACCCTAAGGGGGTTTAAACCCTAATTATACTAAAAGAGATTATAGTACCTTTACTAAAACGAATTATATATTAGCCTGCCGTTAATTAGTTAATCTAAATAGAGCTATTAAGCTACTAAAGAGCTTAAACTTAAGGTTCTCCTACTATAAATACTCCTGCGGCTTTAGTGTCTAGTATAATACTATAAAAGACGTTCGCCGAGTATCTATTATTAAAGGAGAATATAGAACTCTCCTATAGCTTATTAAAGATATCTAACTTTATAATAGAGTAAAGTATAGATTAGTTATTAAAAATAGT
>Ga0307515_10016693_pt1 | contig 13426 bp, 14 predicted proteins | sample 17_EM_MG_FD_194513 | JGI IMG/M metagenome (GOLD analysis project Ga0307515, IMG submission 194513) | Populus trichocarpa ectomycorrhiza microbial communities from riparian zone in the Pacific Northwest, United States - 17_EM | ecosystem: Host-associated > Plants > Roots > Unclassified | place...
AATTAACGTCAGAGAAGGACGTCGCGGTCTCGTCTTTCAATAAAGCGGATGGTGGGCGGGAAGTCGAGAAAATCGAAGAAACCTTTTTCGGTCACCGAGTTTAAAGCTTCTGCCAACTCCTGTCGATCCTTCGCCTTGGGGGAATGGGGAGCCTTGACCAAAAACGCCAATTTGAAGGGTCTGACTTCATTCATCGCGTGCAGTGTCTTAAACAACGTGACTTCCAAGGGTAAAACAGGCATCGCCTTGCCCCCAAGGACGAGGACGAGCTCAGAGAACACAGGGGATGTGATAGTCGAGAATACCTTTGTGATGATGGTTCGGCGGGTGGCTGGTAATCTCGGATCGGCTGGATGAACCTTGACTTGTAGGGATCGGAGGACTTTGAGCCGCGATAGATCGAATTTAGAGAATGAAAAGGAATGAGGTCCTGCCTACCGTCAGCTCGAATCCGCAGATAAATCCACACTGAACCGCTTACCCGCTGATTCGTCCGTCGCGTGAATTCGTAGTGTCTCCATGGTCTCGGCACACGCCTCCAACAAGACGGGTGCACAGTCTCCAACACTACACAGGTCCACATAATGGAACCGCAGGCCATTGGATGGAGCGATGAGATAGGTCCATGCCCCGGCCCCCCAAAAGTAAGCAAGCACCAACCGCCCTCGTAGTTTCGGTGTGGAAAACGGAACAAGCTCTGTATTAGGGACGATTGTGCTGGGTGGGACAATCCCCGATATCCAGATGTTGTCCAGGTTTGAAAAAAGAGATAGGAAATGTGATAGTTGTCGAGGAGTACAACGCGGGCAGTGCAACATGATGGATCGTAGCGTTGGTGAGAAGTGTTGGAAATAGCGTTCAATGCCTGGTATAAAGTGGTAGATTTGAAATCCGCTGAGTTCCAGAGTCTGAACGTTTGCAAAAGCGGCCCAGTAGCGCAAATCACGGCGGCTGAACGCCTGAGGCACAAACCAAGGATCCAAGAGGTAAAATTCGTACACTTTGATTTCTTGCACAAAAGACATCAGGCGTAGCTCGTGTAGCTTGGATAGCGGCTTCAGCCCCATACGAGCGTCGCTACGTCCTCTCGAACTGAGGCGAAGGGTATGATGAAGGTGTGGGACCGCGACGATATACCAGGAGCGACAAATCAATGAACAGGCTTTGAGAGAGTGGAGGTTGTGGGTGAGATGGGCGATAATCATTTCCACAATTTCGCTTGGGAGAGGACAGGCCGATTCGTGTACGGTGCGTATCTCTGGAGGCGCGTTACCGAGTAGGCGATTGACCTTGACTTTGCCTCGACGCCAAACGATCGCCATGCGGGCTGGGAGGTTTATCCCTTTGGTGCGAACGGCGCAGAGGTTAGAGCCATTTACGCGCACTAGTGGGAGGGCATACTTGGTACCGAGGACACAGGCCCCCTTGAGCGATCCATACCTCTGGCAGTTGGAGATATCGTCGACGTGGCAGGTGCCGGTAAGAGGTGATCGGATTGAATGGGGGGATTCAAGCCGCATGCGATCGACCGGTCACCCAGATCCTTTACTTGCCACCCGCCACACTCCGTCTTGTTAACGCTATCCAGAAGAAAACCCAAACCCGTTGATTGTTTTTCCGGAGGTCCTCAACAATATCTTGTTCTCAAACCCACTGCGCCGCCTAAGGTGCGTCATCGAAACACTCCTGTCATGAATCATCCACCCGTCTCTCACCTCAAATACCAGGTGTCGTTTCAGACATTAGGAGGGACCCTTTCACAATTACCCGGACACGGCTGTAGAGGAGCAACGGGTCTGGAAAGGAGTGACGAGGTTTACCAGCTGCATAATTCAGAGCTATCGGGATAAACCTATGTCTGCGTGGGGAGTTCGGGTTTGCATTAGTCGATTCTTCCCGACATCACATCTCGAATAGCACGGCCAGTGGTGCTGGGCGACATAAACCACTGACTCCGTTTCTCTCGATATTGGATTTCAACCATCGAACATGGTCGCTTGGCCTACAATCGGCGCGCACGCTTAGTGTGGTACCTGAACCATCTTCCATTCCCCACTGCCTTCAGGTTTGCCTTGTCTGCTTTCGTGGGGACGCTTCTCGAAGCTACAGTCGAATGGTGATAGGTAGATCGCATCTGAGGAGCCTCATTCTTCCCAGCGGGTCTTGGGTCGACATGTTACCTTGTCTGTCATACCAGATCGGTTCCCCACTGCGGTCTATTCTGCCGTTGTGTATTCTCCATTGTTAACCGCTCGTGCTCGTTCATCTTCGGTCCACCTCCTTTCGTGGGCGATTCTTGTTTCCGTCTTCGGGTTATGAGTGATGCTTTATGTATAATCTATTGCTTAGTCGGAGCGTTACCACCCGCACTGAGATCCCATTGTAAGGGGCACGGTAAAGATCAGACTCCCCAACAACCACAACCAGACCATCGAACGAGATGCACAAAAGCCAAATATAGCACAGTGGCATATGAAGGGACACCATACTATTCCAACGCTCCCCCAAAGTAAATGCGCATCAATCCGAAATCGCAACCACCCCTCCACCACCACCAAAACATAACCTCCACATCTTCAGACCAGCCTTATTTGCCTCTCAGGAACCATAGCAAAATCAACGCCGTCATACCCTCCCCACCTAGCCCCATATGTTTGTCACCTCATCGGTACCCACGATAGCATGTCCGATCGTGTACACCGTGGGAAATCGGCCCTCACCTTTCTTAACTGCCGCTCAGTAAATCCAAATATGTCGGAACGAATAACATTGCTGTGAAAGAATGTACGACAGAATAATGAAAACACGGGCTCCCATGCATGATATGTCGGTAATGTTCCAAAACACCCAAAGTCGAACTTACAATCGCGCAACTTGTAATCTGTGGGATCAAGGCGGTAAAGGGGAATACACAATCTGTGACGAGATCCAAAGATGGTCGGCCGGAATTCACCATTCTGTCATAGGCCCAGTCGCCCTCCAATTAATAAATATCTGCCCCTCCCCCTTTGAGAGTTTCCTGTCCGGCCGGCAACGAAATAGCTGTCCGCAAAAGGAAGGGGATCCTTGGGGTGCGTTGACACCCAACGTGATGAGCGAGAAAGGAAACCGGAAGAGAGAAATAGGCAGAAGTCCCTCAAGCGCTGGGACTGTGGCCTGGGCAAAATCGCGGGACCCGGCGCATTGATTTTGTCCGTTGTGGCCCGTCATATCAGGGTGTAATTGGTATTCGACCTAGATCCTTGCTCCAGAGCTGACGTGGTTGACAGCGTAAACCGTTGGCCACCCCCAGGTGTGTTGTTGGAAATGTATCGCAGAGGAATGGCGGGTCCTAGTACGACAGTAGAAATAGGTGCTGAAGGGTGCATCCGAACGTCACTCCGAGAACGCGAGTATGTCCCTACCCATCTATCCATGCAGATCACCAGTGAGTGTCACGTCCTAAAACAACAGGGCGTTCATTTGCCGCGGTCAAAGTGACGTCAGGAAATGGGATGTGAATTGGCCGACGCTCCGGAGATAACATTGGTGATGAGGGAGGAGGCACTCGAGTCCAATCTCCAATCTTCTTTCTCCGATTATACGCGTCGATATCTGCCAGTCTGTCGACAAGATGTTTGGCCTGGTAAGTAGACAGCACTGGCATTGGTTCTGCAAACAGCCATCGGTCGTCCTGGACGCGGAATGGTAGACTCAAGCTCGGGAGTCATCGGACACCGCTGTTACGAGCCATTCCTGTAGTGTAGCATAAGGGTTTTCGCAGATTGCTGGCATTTTCCGAGTTGGGGCAAATTTGGTTGGGGCGGATTCCCGGATTTTCACTGTATGGAGGAGGTGGAAAAGGATTCTGAGGCGCAAGTGCGCGGCCGCGGAAGCATGTACCGAGCCTGGTCGTCAGCGCGTCTTTCGACCACACGGGGACGGTATTCACTTATGCGGCTGCATACGATCGGTCGAAGGGAGCTGCGGGGAACGTGCCTTCACGATGGAACAAGGTGCTGTTGCACGGGCGTAAGGAGAATGAGGTTAGGAAACGAGGGCCCAAGCCCGGGATGGGTTATCACCCGGATAACCGGATAATCGGAGGAGTCCCCGTTGTTCCCCATCCCATCCCCTGCGTAAGATATCTGATCACAAAAAGGCATTGCAGTAAGTAAAAGAAAAAGGAAAACACGTAGGACGGAGGGAGAACGAGTGACTGTCCATAAGGCGATAACTATCTGTAACTTTCCTAGAAGGGTGCCATTAGCTGATATTCACTCCGCAATATTGAGCTTCCACATCGCATACACCGATGGGGCCGGGCAATCAATCATCAAGGTAACACTAGCGTATACCAACGCTGGAGCAGGTACGGTTACAGCCCTTCCCGAACTTGTAACTCTGAAGGTTAAATGGATTTCGAGCAAAATGGCCATGGCATCGCGATTCCAGATGCGCGGTTTGGAGACAATATTTACGACCCGACGCAACGGATGGGGTCCTGACAATTCCATTAAAGCCCACGAATATTTGTGTGTACATTTTGTAGACCTGCGGACAGTCACTCAACGAAAAAGATAACTAAGAAAGAGTCCGAGACAATAATAAGCCATCAAAACAAACGTGCGTATCCACGGTCAAAGTGGGGATCGAGACGCAATGCGGAACCCACATCAAAGAGTAAAATACACAACACAGATCCATTAGAGATAAGATAAAGTTCAGGATAAATGCGAAACGGAAAGAACAGTAGCGAGTGAGCACCGATTACTGAAAGAATGACGAGATAGAAATGCCTCCGTCCATTAAGGCCACCCCCACTCCATAACAAACGATTCTGGGTCATCAGAGGGGATGATGCAGACGAGCCTCGTCATGCCCATCAAACAATCGACCCTCCTAACCGACCTGGCCCTCTCCTCGGCCCGAGCGAACTCATTCGACATCCTCCTAACACGCCTCTCAAAGATCTGGAGGATAACCTCCCTGTCCTGTGGGGTCCCACACAAGAACCATTCTGCCGGGACGATGGGAGTCCGGAGACTCACGTGAATCGCCTGAAGAACATCGTAGTTGGTGACGAAGAGGTTAGGAAGGGAAGACGAGACCCTGATCCCCCATTGCAAGTTGTCGCATGTGAGAAGTATGGAGGGGAGGGGAGGGAAGGTGGCAGCTTCAGCCAAAGTAGCGGTATCGTACTCGAACAGCGGGGATAAGCGACCCGAAGGTGTTTCGTGGAAAACCAGGCGAGGTTGTAGGGTCATCCCTGCATCGAATTGAAGGTCACCAGCGTGATAGAGGATACTGTGTATGCGGGTTTCCTGCTGCGTCGATTGTTGTAATGGGGGTTCAATCGTTTCGGAAGTTGGGGTACAGCAACCAGAGGACGTAGGAGGAAGGTCGATTGTCCCCAAGCGAGGTGAGGGTGGGACGCTCACAGGCGGAGTGAGCGGCTCGAGTTCCGTTACGACGTTAGTGGTTGGGTCCAAAAATCGGACCTTGGTAGGGGTTGGGGGAGCCATTGTGTTGGTTTGGGTAGTGAAGGGGGGGATAGAGATGTTGAAGGGAGTGGTGGTAATGGTGGTCGATGGCACAGGACGGGAGTGAGGTGCTGAAGAAACCTGGGTCCTTCGGGACGGGGTATATATACGGACGCCAGACCGGGATAAAGGGATCTAAGATCAACATGGGCTGTCGAACCAGTGGGAGGGAATGGAACAAACAAAGTCCGTCAGTCACAGTCAAAATCAAGGTTGGACGTCACAAACAGGTAGAGGTGGATTGAATGAGATTATCTCCAAAATACCGGCATGGGAAGGGAGAGACACCATCAAACATCAAGCTCAGCTCGTGGGTGCATGGGCTCGGCACAGAGAGCGCGAAGCCCATAAGCCAATGAGGTGCTGAGAAATGTTACGGATTCCGGGTTAGGACGCTAGAGCTGTGCTGCGGAGGAATATGGGAGGATTACATTTCTGCGTGCCCGCCGGCGAACCAATACAAGAGGACCCTAGATTGTAGTCCCTCTCAGCGGGTGCGTGAGATCGTGGTGCACTGGCATTCCCAGAACGATCCTCGCAGGACCCCCGCTACTGGCTACCAGGAAAACGAGGAAACCATTCAATCTCAGTTTCAAGACCAAACCGCTGGACACGCTCCAATTGCATCGGTTGGAAACCCCTAGCCATTGTTTTCTGAGGTGGAGGGTTATGTGCGTGCATGACACGCGGCAGACGAACTGGAAGGAAAAAAATCGACCGGGCGTTTCCGACGGTTCTGTGGCGCATCTCACGGGCAGCTTTCCAAATTCGGACTGACAGCACAGCCGCAACCACACTTTGTTTCCTTGCGAGCACCTTGCCTTTGTCCAGTGATCCGGCGGCAGCTATGATCCCTGCGCATCGCAAAATATACCACGCCAATTTATGCCTCGATCCCTCACTAACCCACGGGAGCGGTCCTCCCACCCTCTTTTCGAACCTTTGTGCAGCCAACCGTCACCAGCTGGGAAAAAACTCAACCCCCATCTCAGATTTATGGGCGCCGTACGCCTCAAAAGGTCGTTGTTGACCGAGCAGTGACATCATCCCCCTACCCTGACTGCCGTTGTGGTCAGCGCCTTTCAATTCCTTCGTGTGGTGGATTGAAAAGGTCTCCACATATTCGCGACATCAACGGAGATATCCTCCCCCGCGTTCGTCCGTCCACCCGGCGGCTACGACGGCATGGTTTTGTCCTGATGGGGTTTAGAGCCGCAGTCCGGCTCGTACGCGGGCTGAGGCATGGAACCTTCCAGGGTCGTGTCTCAGCTTGTGCTTAACAGGCCCAATGGCTCGATCTGCGGTTGCCAGTGGCTAATACACACACATAAAGACCGATGACTCGACAGCGCGCAGTCGAGAATCCATGTCGACATACTGCACACATGTACGGTGGGTGAAAGGCGCGGGATATCAATCTGTCAACTCCATTCACTCACTCGCGTATTTCGTTTGTTTACCCGAGAAGACTACATGAACCGGTAGGATCCCGATGTCAATCCGGGGTCCGAAGAGGCTCTGCGACAACCCGAAAGTTCTTACCGGTGTTTCGGGCTTTAGACCTTTAAGATTAAAAACAGGATCGAGAGACGGAAGAAAAAATGGGGTTCATCCATCCTCGTGTTTGCGCCCAGGGAAGATCGAGCTCGATCCACAGCACTGCGGGCCCATAATGCGCTCAATTTCGAGGGGACGTTCTCAAACAAGGGCAAGGGCCCGGATCTGTCAACACAAACCCCGGGCTCCGGAAAAGGAGGGTCTGGATCCATGCCAGGCCCTCCTGTACAGCTCTCACGTGGCAAACCCTGGCAAACCACAGGTCAGGATTTGACACAGCAGCGATGCACCCTCCTGGAAATTTCCGAGAGTGGGGCGATTGTAAACGTCCGACCCACTTGTCAAAATGCCGTGCCTTGATTGGTTCGGTGTACTCGGTCGCACACCGGTCACAAACACGATACCGTCCCGAGTGCACTATTGGTGGTCATGAGGAAAGTAAGTATTTTCATCCATGGGTCGGAGGGAACCAGCACCCCCGTATGTATCTCCATACTTTTTCTGAGGATCAAATCATCGTTCATCTGACGGTGATGAATCCAAGTCATGTATGCCATGTATGGCTGCGAGGCAAGGAAAACATAGCCGTGGGTTCGTAAAATCGCCCGGCCCCGAGGGGCTCACAACAACCGGCCTCAGTCCAAGTGAGCATGAGCATGCATCAGGCCCAGCGCATTAAAAAACCCTGGGACGATCCGTTTTGAAAACATCGGTACGTAACATCATAGGACGTCGGTGTTTGTCACCACAGGCTCCCCATCGCGGGCTCTACAGAGAATAACGGTGTTGACATGCGGTATTGGAGTTTCGAACTCGCCGAATGAGGTCGTTCATCGGGTCCAGCCAGAGTGAACGATCAACGAAACCCTGTACGTACCATCGTCGACATCGGCTTATGGCCAATCCTGGGCCGTGAAGATTCAGTCGGCGGCCTTGATACCATCCAGAATGGGTGTATACCATCGCCCCGAACTGCCACGGGTTCACAATGGGATGCCCCGAGAGTGTGGGCCAGACTCCTGGTAAACACACTTCTAAGTCAAACCAAACCACACCGATGGAGATAGTCATCGAACCTCCACATGGAGTCCCAAGCAGTGCGTTTGTGAATAAATCGGGTTGAGGTAAGTGGACGTGACCGGGCCCCTGAGATTTATGCCTTGGCGATCGCCACCTGAAATATATCTCAAGTGGGTGACCGAGAAACGGCAAGCGGTGTTGCTGCCTATCGTGGTTATGCCTATCACGGTTATCGTGTGTCTTTCGAAGGGTGGTTTAAGGAGACTTAGCGGTGCGCCGCTCCATTAACCTCCGGGTCCGGAGTAATTCACACGAAGGGGGACGACGGTCTACGCTGGTCTACGCCAATGTTCCCAATACGGTCGGGGTCCACGTGGGATCCAATCGACCACGATCGAAATTCTTGAAATTCTTGAAATCCAAGGTAGGGTTGGTTTGGGCCTTCAACGTGCAAGTAGGATAGTTGGGTAACGTCGAAACGAGTAAATCAAACCTTCTTGTACAATTTCGGATCATCGAGGTGTAGTGCCTTGAGAGTTTCGGATTGTTAGAGTTCCTGGTACCGATCGATTGAGCCGTGGAACAGTTGAGATGCGAAATGGGGTGCAAAAGTAGTGATCAAAATGATTCGGGTATTGCGGAGGCTCTTCAGGATTAAACCCTGGTACACTTAAGTTAGGAAGAACCGATGTGTAGTCGCAATCCCACGGAGAACCGTCGATCAGAATGTGTGGGGGTCAAGGTGCTCTCGCGTCTATTCCGAACCTCGTAACCGAGCGTACAGGAAGGTTTTGGGTTTGGGCAGAGATAGAAAGGACCTTGTAATCCTTGTACACGTGGTTGTGGGGTTGTGAATAAAAAACCACGTGAAATGTGTTTCAAGTTACAACCCCCCCGTTGCAGCGTGCGGTCTCCCGGTGGCAAGCGATAGCCTACCGGCCTCAGGAGTACAGCCGTGCAAACGGAGGCGTGGAAAAGGGTTTAATATTCGAGGATACGAATACCAAACGCTACGAAAAATGCAATACAAGTGAGCAAACGCAATTATACAAGATGAGGTATGCAAATGTTACTAGTCTGTCCCCAATCTAAGCGGGTTTGGTAACGGTGGAGGATGAGGGCTCGTATTTGATTTCCACAATTTAGCCGCGGCCCCCGCTTTTGAGGTGGAATAACATGTCCCAGAGTCCCAGACCGCCTTTGACGAGGCACTGTAGACAGCGGATTAGCGAGTCTGATATTCCGTAAAGGGAAGTGGAACATACAATAACGACCTGCACAGCGATAAGGAGGATTGTGGTTGATTCCATCCTAGAAGCGGACGTCTACGACAACGTGAGATGCACCACTGAGCCTGATCACTATGACCGCGACGACACCGCGGTCGTTCGGCGACGAGTGATCGCGATGCCGAGGTGAGGGAGAAGAGGAAAGGGGTCGTCAAGGTCGTTGAGAGGGTTTCAGATGGAATCGGGTATGTTGTCGGCGAGGCTATCGAGAAGAGACTCTCACTCGTCGCTTCCTCCGCTCCGGAACCTATCAAGGGATTCAATGTCGAGGCCCCCGAACGATCTACTCCAGCTCGGCCAGAGGTGGCTGTCTCCGCAGAAGGGTCCTCTTCGCCTGAAGGAACTATCTTAGAACCAAACACTCTGATGACGCAACTATCACTGCGCGTTGAGTCCCCACCGACCGAACCTGATATATGATCTTCCACTTTAGCTGTAACTTTAGAGTCGGTTGAACCCACCATCGTTGAACCTGGTCGACAGAAATTCAGGTACCAGCCCTGGGGTAGGGGTCGTGGGCCTTCTTGTCAACTGGAAGGATTTCACCCCATTCCCCGGTTCAGAAACCTAAGTAAATTGATAGTGATGTGGGTGTAGCATGCGAAGCGAGAAACTGGTCGCAACGGATGAATCGACGATGATCGTCAAACCGTTCCTTGATGCGATCGTGGTGGAGGACAGCCAGGGCGACAAATGTTTTCCAGATTCCACCTGGACCGATGAGAGCGATCAGGGTAAGGTTTTCGGTAAGGCCAATGATCCTCCCGATCAGCTCGTTGCGTCCGAAACAGGCCTTCGGGGGTGCGGGAGGCAATTCTTCAGGAGGGATGCTACGCGGACGTAAGACTGCGGACCCAATGGTATTCGAGACCGCTGACCTGGCTTGAGTCTTTGGGATGGTCAACATCCTTCTATCGGAGGGATGGGTGGCCGCACTTACCGAGTGACATTGGTGTTCAGTACCTTCCTGACCCGTCAAAGTGGTACGATGGATATCCGCGACCATCATACGTTGAAGATATGAAGGATACTTTTGAGGCCTAACTTCCAAGCAGCCATGGTCTCCTTGTCATTCTTCGCATCGAAGATTCGAGCGATAAGAACTTTCCGCCCTTCTTGATAACCTTTCTTTGGATCCCTACAACGGTCCTGAGATTGAGAACTTGGTAAGTGGATCACCCGGCGTATGGATCCTGATTCAACTCACGTAAGTCAACTGCCCGATCGCCTGGAGCACTGACTGACTGAGCTCATCCAATCGTTTCCCATTTGTCCCCCGGTCAAGGGCACATGGGCGCAGAATAACCCGAGCTCAACGTAATACAGTTCTTTAACCGTCGAGTCCTAACTGCGTGTGAACATGGAACGGATAGCTGCAGAAGAGGGGAGAACGTACTATGACCGTGGCAAGGGTAACATTGACAGTCAAAACCAGCCTTGGCTGGTGCGATGCTCGAGATCTCCCTCGCGAGATTCATGACCTCGATGGCCGCATACAATGGTGAGAGAGCACCCTCCAGACTTTCCGGTCGCTGGGGGTTTGTGGCCATGGTCGAGGTAGTTGCAAGAAAACGGCGTGGCGCGCAGGCTGCGAGGAAGGACATGGAAATTGGCGGCCATTTTGTTATGAGGCGTCTCATACACACTGCCATTTGATGACAAGAAGAGAATTGTATTGTGGTCCAAACCACAGTGATCAACCGGATCACCCACCTGGCTGGTGTCCGAGCAGAGCTTCGCTATCGAGGGCTTGCACGCGTTCGGGGTGTTCGAGTAGGAGTCTGATTGAGTTGGTGTCATCGGGATGTAGCTATCTCTTGACCGTGCTCTCGCTCCGAGAGAGAAGTCGGACCCCCGAGGTTGATGTGGAGGATTGGTAACAGTCCACAGATTTCGAGACGGTATGCGACGAAGGCCGGGTGCGTATCGTTGATCGTTTGACCAGAACCTGGTGTGAGTGTGGGTGCGCGGCGGCCTTCCAGTGTCGACAAACGTGATCGCGGTGGAGGTGCTAGGTTCAATGCGTATCGAAGTGGGGATGGGCACCTCCAAAATTGACGTCTATTTTCCCACCCGCTAAAGGGTGCCCGAGGCCATGATGATTGTCAGAATGCGGGCCGAATTAATACGGACACTGGCCAAAAACCGGTATTGTTGGAATGGGGACAATACGGTACCTCAACGGGTCCTTCCGATAAGAAATTTCACCCACGGAATAGATTTCTGAAGAATCTACCTCGCTCAGTGTATAGCTCGGTGATACCAGTGCTTGTCATCACCAAACAAATATTGACCCCGCCCCACGGTAAGTAGGTCCTGGCGGGTCCGAACGTTTGGCCCAAAGGACCGGCAGAATTTTTGGATTGGAACACCCGTATGAGAGAGATATCGGCCATCCTCAGCGGAGGTCCATCCTCACCCAGAATTTCCCCCGGCCGACCCAACGGCCCTTTCCACCCACGGGCTTCGTAAGTATGCCACGTGAGTGGCCACAAATGCAAGTTACAATGTTGCTTCAGAGAGTGGTCAGAATTGAGCGTTGCTCGAAGCGAGCTCTCGATCGGCCGGATCACAGACCAAACATGTCCAAACACCCATCCAGCTGGTCTGTGCGCATCCATCGGGAGGTATAAAGTCGGGACCGAGGTCAACTTCTGGTTTTCTTCATCTCTTGTGCTCGGGCATGTACTGTCGCCTGTGAGGTTTCTACCGAGGCACAGTTTTTTGCTGATTGCAAATTACACATCCTGACACGTCTGACGAGCTTCGGCTGTCGGCAATTTTTGGAAAAAAAACTCTCACCTTCTAGATGAGGAGTAGTCAGTTTCTCTGTAGTTCGCGAAATAGATCTGCTTTACTCTCATGCAATCCTTGTCTCTTTGTTCTGGATCCATTGTGCTGGTGCTCTGGATGGACTATAAAAAGTTCATCTAAAACAAGAGAAAGGTGTATATGTATGGAACCATTTGGGATGCGACGAGGACCTCGGACGTCACTCACAAACCCCTCATTAGCATAATTCGCATGTATCTCCTTCACGAATCATCGCCACGCTCAATTTGGCCCCGAGACCGCTCATAAACACCAAAGCTCAAAAACTGACCCATCGAATTGCAATGTGGATCGCGTCGGAGCCCTCAGTCGCGAACTTTGACTCGGTTTTATGAAAGTCACTCCACTCGAATAGATTGTCCGTCTCTTCGGGTATCTCTCCGAACACAGGCGGGAGCGGGGAGGATAAGTAGGATTGAAGAGGGAAACGTTGAATTGTGTGGTAGGTCCTTGGTCCGTCGTCCGGCACCGGAGGGTCCGGCGAGGGAGTCACGATGGTCGTTAGACCACCTCCGACGGGGACTGTCTTCGCGACATCGCTTTCGCTGCCAGTCGCTCGTCGATTGTCGTCGGAATCTCTTAGAACCCGCGCCCCCAAGACACTACTTAACGTCCCAGGAACAGTCAGTGTGGTGCGTCGCTCCCTAATTCGCACAGTCCCACTTCAATCCGGTCCCCAATGAATTATCTCGCAATCCCTAACACAACTGGCGGTGCCGGCTCGCGGACTTTTGGATCAGCCATGCGAGGGGGGATACCACCATACAGAAGAGAATGGGACCGTAACTCAAGATGGTCCGTGGTTGCCCTGGGGGGGGTATGATTCCTTTCATTTTGGTATCACCCCTTCCTGCCCGCTGGGTTCCGTGGTGAACGACCCCAAACAGACATCTCTTCACCTGCAGCTTGCATTCCCCGTTGGTCCAATCCCTATTCAGTCTTAATTCTAGCCCAACCCCGCGGCTCTCTATGCCTCCTGCCTACCACAGCGCTCCAACGCTATTGGATCCGGCACCCCGCGTCGATGGATCTCGAATGAAATTGTACATGACCGAAAGGTTTTGCCATTAGCGAGCTCCTCTCATATCTGGCGTCAGCCAAATTTGATAGTTGACCCTCTCTGAGTCCGGGGAGTGGATGCACTAGATGAGGAGGGCGGTTTCTAACTCCCTCGCCGTCTCCCCTCCGCCTGTCAGTTGTGATCAT
>Ga0307515_10016694_pt1 | contig 13425 bp, 9 predicted proteins | sample 17_EM_MG_FD_194513 | JGI IMG/M metagenome (GOLD analysis project Ga0307515, IMG submission 194513) | Populus trichocarpa ectomycorrhiza microbial communities from riparian zone in the Pacific Northwest, United States - 17_EM | ecosystem: Host-associated > Plants > Roots > Unclassified | place...
CATTTCATATTACTAATTTGTATTTCAAATATAATTTCACAATTTCTTCCATATTTCCAATTTGCATTTGGCATATAATCTCCTGTTTTAACTAACATTTTGCATCCAACATATATATTTTCTATTTTCTTATTTTTTCAAATCATCAATCAAGACACAATATATATAACTATTTAAATTATAATTCTCAATCAATTTCTAACATCACCACATCATTTAAAACCCTAAACATTCATGTAATCTACTAATTCTTATACTTATATCTTTCCACGTTTCTAAACATAACCCAATATCTTTGTGTTTTTATCTCACATGAATCATAACCATGATTAAATACAATTTCATCATCATGTCAGTTAAGTTTAAGTACAATAACATCATTTAAAACAAAACATTTACACAACTTAGTCAACTTTCTAACGAATTCATCATTCCATTATATGACCATAATAAATACATTTTTAGCAATCCATATTACATTATTCTTTATCAAGCTTAAACATTCTTAGCTTCATTAATACATGAAAATATCACACAATTTAGTCAAAAATTTAAATTCTCCTCGTATACCTAATCATGGCCAGCCACTTACGGTTTTTATTTTCTTAAATTGGTTTTAAATTTCTCACATTAGACCTTTATCCATGTGTTCACAACCATAATTTGCTATAAATTTACACAATTTGGCATTTTCATTAAAGTTTATATAAACCTTAAAAATTCAAAAATCAGGGATTTTCAATCTTGTATTATAATTCAAGAAAATAAGTGCAATTATTGTAAAATGAGCATCTTACCATTACCAAATAACCCAACTAAATGAGTATTTTGCAATAATTCTCAGGGATCCCTCTTCCTCTTCCAATTTGTACATTTCCTCTCTCCAATTCCCTTAGTTCCCAATTGCTTTTTTTTTTTCTAATTTGATTTAATTACTTTTGTAAGAATAACTTACTTATCACTTTCCATGCCATAATATTTGAGAGAAAAGCAGGAAAAAAAAGAGTGTTCAAGTTTTCTTACATTACAAATGGTGTGGGCTTCATCATAAAAGAGGGAGGGAGACTTTGCTTTATTTATGAAAATGCCACTCTTAAATTGTACCACATATTATTCTTGTCTAATATTCAGTCATCGATACTTTTTGCATGCCAAATAAATTTTTATTTCATAAAATTTTTTACGCTAATTAATTGGGAATTTTCACCTCTAATTATAAAGATTTTTCTCTTAATTTATTGTTTTTTGATTTGGAATTATACTACTACTTAACATGAGGTTTGCACATCTAGTTTTAAGATTCCTAACTAGTAAAATCTTAATTAAATTGGAAGTTTTAATCTAAATATTAAAAAGAATCCAAATACAACAACTTAAATAAAGACAATACCACATAATAAATGTTGACCCTTATTTAAAGGTTTTTTCAATATCTAATCAGATAAAAAATTATATTTTTTTATTAGATCATACCTTATTCTTCTCAACCTCCTTGAAACCTAGAATAATTACCAAAATAATATAATAAATATAATTATGCAAGGAATAATGAAGAAAGTACCCCAGGTTACAATGATCCAATTTTTAATATTTGTCAAAATTATAACCATTAATTCGTATCTCAGGCTTAACGAATCTGACTAAAAATAAAGAAATGAATACAAGAAGATCCAAATCTGTAATGTTGATAATTAGCAGGACTACATGATAGAGATGAGACTTGTAGGTGTATAGCCTAAGTACATAATTCTATCATGGAATGCACGTTACATCTAACTATCAATGACGAGCTTTATATAAAGCGCACAACACCTTCCCCTCCATGGGTTTTGCTCAAAGATGATGCCCCGTATTATTAATTATACACCAAAAAAGAAAAACATGGGATTGGGCCACCGAGGAGGTCGTTCTGGGCTTTTACTTTGGCATTAAGGCCGATCTGAATAATTTCGGCTAAGTTCATAGCTCTTAATTATTGGATTTTTGGGCTTTTTAGACACCATACTGAAATGAGACAAAAATTAGAAATCTCTGGTCCATTGGGCTGGATGAAATTTTTTTAACAAAAAAAAAAAACAATTAGCAATTTCCAAGGTATTTATTTCGTAGCGGTAAAAAAATAAAATTATTGCGGGTAAAAAGACTTACGCGGGGGATTGAAAGGATTAATAGGGTGCCCATCCGTGTCGTCCCGTGCGCTAAATTGTTACGTAACATACCTGACTTTATTTAATCATAATTACGATGGATTCGTTATAACCGTTCAAACAAACCCCAGTCAACAGGCCACGACATGATCGAACGGCCAACAATTAAAGTCTCTCTGATAACGAAACTAGGGTTCTTTCTCCTAATAACCTCACTATATAAACCGCACCAGTCACTGCTTTACCGGTGCGGTGCAGTTTGTTCTGCCCTCCCACCTAAAAAAATCCCAAAAAAATTCTCCTTTTCTCCGTCGTATCCCGCTCGGTTCCCATCCGATGAATCTATCCCTCTCTACCTATCCCTCTCCTCCCCAAATTTACTTGTTTTAGGTCTTAAATTTCCAGTTTAGAATCCTGTGTATTTTTTCGATCTCTAGATTTTAATTTAATAATAGCAAGAGGAGAGGGAAATAAAAAGTTCACAAAAAAAGAAAAAAATTGAAAATATTTGAAGGATCTAGAAGGCCTGTGTGCTATTTTTATTATTATTTGAGATGGCGCAGATTCAGGTGCATCAAGCAGCGGCTCCAGTACCTGGACCCAACGGAGTGGCTGCGGGACCTGGAGCGATCCAGTTTGTGCCGACTTCGCTTTATGTTGGAGATCTTGACTTCAACGTGACTGATTCGCAGCTTTACGATCTGTTTAATCAGGTCGGTCAGGTGGTTTCGGTTAGGGTCTGTAGGGATTTGAGCACCAGGCGATCACTTGGTTATGGTTATGTTAACTACAGCAACCCTCAGGATGGTTAGCATTTTCCCTGAACTAATATTTTTTTAATTGCATTTCTTATTGTAAATTTGAGTTTACATTACTGAAAAATGTGAACGCGTAAGATATTTAAGCTGCTGATGTGGTTTAATTAATCATCTAGATGAAGATTGTCGAATCTAACAGAATAATTAATTTTTATTGAAAAATTCAAATTTGTATTAAATAAAAACTGGATATGGTAGTGTTTTTTGTTGTTGTAACGTCAACCATGTATCCAGTGTAACCTAGGGATTGCCGAGTTCGTGTAATGCCCTAGACTCTATAACTCCTGCTGTCATGCTTAAAAAATATCGGTCATCATTTAGAAATATTCTTTAAGAAAGAGTGGGAATTTTTCTGTGCGGTATTTGCTAATGATACAGTACCATAGATGAAGTTACGTTGAGGGACCATGCTGAGAAGATAAGTCTTAGGAAGATATGTTCTAAAGCCCATTAACTTTAGGTTAAGCAGGAACCAGTCCGAGTTTTTAAACTTATATGGATTGGGTTGAGTGAGACTACATAGCCTGGAGGACTTTTGGTACCAGGAGTGATCAATTTAATTTCACTCACTAAACCATTGCATAAATTTTCTTTCTCCTTTGGATCTATTATGATTTGCGGAGAGTGTGGATCAACCACCTTTTGCTATGCTACTAATACCTGTACTTGCTCTGCCATTGTGTGACCTTCATTTTTTTTTATGCTCACAATTGAGCTAGCTGGAGAGATCAAGTAAGATTTTAATTTCAGAGTCACAACTGGTTGGATCAAATGGGTGAGATTTTATAGGATTGTGATCAGAATTTTGAACCATAAAGGAATAGCATGTACATAAACTATAATCCATGTATTGGAGTTAGGTTGTGGCTTTAGTAATACACATTAAACCTACTTGCTCCCTCAATCTTGCCCATTCCCAGGGATGCAAAGGTTTCACATCTGAGAATGTGAATCAAGAGTGTAAAGATAGAAAGGGAAGACACGCCCATAATATACAGAAGGTGGAGGTGGTAGCAATTGATTTGAATTTTGTGTAGGATGATTTGGTCATGTAATATACGCCCCTAGCTTTTGAAGTGATTTAGCATTCAAGTGGCTTTTCCATGTATGTGGTAATTCGAAAATCATATTATAGAAGTTTGTTGGGCTATTACTCTTTATTAAAGAAACATATGCAAGGTATCACTAGTCAGTGCCTATGTTGACAGCTCACTTCCACACTTGCTTTAATGGCACTAACACTTTACTTGAAGCTCATGGTTGTCTTACTTTTGTTCTTCACTGCACATGCTTATTATCTATTTACTCATCTGCAGCTGCAAGGGCATTGGATGTCTTAAACTTCACTCCACTCAATAACAAGCCTCTCAGGATCATGTATTCCCATCGGGACCCAAGTATTCGTAAGAGTGGCATGGCGAATATATTTATCAAGGTTTTCACTTTCACTGTTCTATTTGACTTCTCTTTCTTTTATCTCTTTTAAGGTAGCTGATGGTTATTTTGGTTGCCTGGAATTCAAATCTTTTCTTTATGCTACTAAGATATTAATTCTCCAATTGGAAAGGCTTTATATTGATCCTTTTTATACTTCTGTGGTAATATATTCTGAAAACAAAACTGCCTTGGAGCTCCATGGGCTTCTGTTCTTGCCTATTCTTTTGTGATGCCTTAGACTAACCCTGACCTTATATTCTGCGTTGCATTTTGGGGACTTCAGAATCTGGACAAGACTATTGATCACAAAGCTTTACATGACACGTTTTCTTCATTCGGTAATATTCTTTCTTGCAAAGTCGCTACTGATGCTTCTGGCCAGTCCAAGGGCTATGGTTTTGTACAATTTGACAGTGAAGAGGCTGCTCAAAATGCAATAGATAAATTAAATGGCATGCTGATTAATGATAAACAAGTGTATGTTGGAAACTTTCTGCGCAAACAGGAAAGAGATAGTGCTCTAAGTAACATCAAATTCAACAACATTTATGTGAAAAATCTTGCTGAATCCACAACAGACGAAGACTTGAAGAGTATTTTTGAAGAACATGGAGCAATTACTAGTGCTGTAGTGATGAGGGATGCAGATGGAAAATCAAAATGTTTTGGATTTGTCAACTTTGAAAATGTAGATGATGCTGCCAAAGCTGTAGAGGCTCTTAACGGCAAGAAATTTGATGATAAGGAGTGGTATGTTGGAAAAGCCCAAAAAAAATCTGAAAGAGAGCTTGAACTGAAAGGGCGATTTGAGCAGAGCCTGGAGTCTGTTGAAAAATACCAAGCCGTGAATTTGTATATCAAGAATCTGGACGATAGCGTTAATGATGAAAAACTCAAGGAATTGTTCTCTGACTTTGGCACTATTACTTCGTGCAAGGTATGTAAATACTACACATAGATGAAGGAAATCAGCCCTGCACAATTTCTTCTTCCCATGGATGTTGACATTCAAGCATTTTTCACTTTTCAAATTTTACAGGTTATGCACGACCCTAGTGGTATTAGCAGAGGTTCTGGATTTGTTGCGTTCTCAACTCCTGAAGAAGCATCTAGAGCTGTAAGTTATGAGCTTCATGGCTGCCACACTGTAATCTAAGTTCATATTCATCCTTACTGTTTTTCTACAGCTTGCAGAGATGAATGGAAAAATGGTTGTTAGCAAACCCCTGTATGTTGCCCCTGCTCAACGGAAGGAAGAGAGAAGAGCAAGGCTACAGGTACTATTTTGGGTGCAAATGAATAAATGTTCTTGATGAAAATATTCTGTTATTCCATACTGTCTCCTTGAAGTTACTTATTGTATTTTTTGGATGTTCTGGCTGTTTGGAAGGCATTTTCATTTTTACTTGATACTTTACTTATTATGTACTGTATTTTTATTGTGCTTTTGTACTTTTGACAACTTTTCTTTTTCATTCTAAACTTTTCTTCTTCCTGAGATATTTATTTATCTAGTCGCATTGAATCCATAGTATTTCTAAGGTAAGTGTATGAACTTTCGAAGGCATTTTTACTTGATACCTACTATGTACTGTATTTTTTATTGTGCATTTGTACTTTTAACAACTTTACCTTTTCATTCTAAACTTTTCTTCCTGAAAGATATTTATATATCTAGTCTCTTCAAACAGTTCCATGGTATTTCTAAGGGAGGTGTATTAACTTTCAAGTGGATTGTTTCTCTAGCATATTGTCATTTCTTCTGGCAAGACCATGGAGATGCCACCTCCCGAAAAGCAATGCTATTTATGGTTATGGGATCATGATCCCTACCATTTTTTGATGCAAGCATGTTTCGTTCTTTTAGCTATTGGGTGATATCTATGTAACATGTATGAAATCACATTCAATTGGTGGTAGGAAAAAGGGAGGTAACTATCGTGGTTTATTTTCTATTGGAACATGTGATCACTTCCTTTCTGTTAAATGCTATTGCTGCATGTTCAATGTTACTGTGGTTGTTTGTGACTTTGTTGCTAACTTGTCTTGTTTCTTGCAGGCACAATTTTCTCAAATGAGGCCAGTTGCCATGGCACCTTCAGTTGCTCCTCGTATGCAAATGTATCCTCCTGGGGCTCCCGGTCTTGGGCAGCAATTTCTATATGGGCAAGGACCTCCAGCAATGATTCCTCAGGTATTCATTTGTTTCTAGTCAATGTCTATGGCTATGGAATGATTGTTCATTCTTCTTCTTCATGCTTACCAGATCATGAAGAAGAAGAAGAATGAACTATCGTTCTATAACCATAGAGACATGGGCTAGAAGAACCAAATGAATAGCGCAAATGATCTGGCAATGATAGTTCATTCTAGTCAATGTCTCTATGGCCATAGAAAGATACCTCATTCTTCATGATTGCCAGATCATTTGCTATTCATTTGGTTCTTCTAGTCAATGTCTCTATGGCTATAGAATGATAGTTCATTTTTATGTTTGAATTGTTCGTTTTATATTCAAAATGTTTTTTAGCAATTTCTTATAACCCTTTCAGTTTTGATCTTTTGGAACTATATGAATATATTTGAAATCCCTGCCTGCCGCATTATGGGATTTACACCATTCCTCCAGTATATGCATTTGTGGTGGCTTTCCAGGCCAGCATGTCCATATATTTCAAAATGAGGTGTTCTTTTAAATTGTAGTTGTTGGAAGGAGGTCTTGTCAGGCATGTAATGCATCAACAATTAACACAAGGCAAAACCCCAAAATGTATCTGTGTTTTTGTCAAAAAAAATTCCTGCCTCTAATATTTTAATTCTGTCAATCAACCCTTTTGTTCTCATACCACATTTAATTAACCCTTGTAGCTAACTTTTGTCATTTCTCCTCCATCAACTATGATCATGTGACAATAAGTGGGGTCAGAGTGCTGTTGTAGCTAGAAATTCTCAAATCTTAAGCTAATTATGAACTATCAGAAATAGAATGCGGGTAAAAAACGAAAAGGAAAGGTTTAACACACCCAGAAATTGCAACAAGAACAACATAAAAAATTTCTGGAACCTGCAATTGAGATCAACTCAAACCCAGAAATTGGGCTCTTGAAACTGAAGCTTTAGTGGAATCAAATGAAGAATTACAAGCATGAATTTAAGGAGAGGGTCTTTTGAATTAGAAAGAGTTATAGTTATCATTCAACTGCCTCCTCCTAATTAGCATTATTTCAAGTCCCCTTATTCAAGATCCTAAGCAAATTGAGTCCAAATAAAAACATAAAGAGGGAGGTGTGATGCAAGAGAGGGTTGTGATGAAGAGGACCGGCACATAGTTTTTTGTGGAAGGAGATTCCAGTTTTAATGGATCTTTTATTATCATTATTTTTACTTTTATTATCATCATTATTATTTACTGCTAGGAAAGAGATTAAATTAATCTAAAAAAAGAATGACACAATTTACAGCGGAGGATAACCTTTTTACATTCTATAACTACCTCAATAAAAGATATATATATATAAACAAAAAATAATATATAAATTATATTCCTTGCTGCTTCTGGGATTGTAATTTGAAAGGGTTTTTTTTTTCAAAGTAGCCTAATTTATGGTGATTTATTTTTATATCAGCACTCCAGCCCCACTTCTGTTGAGAGGTGACCGAAGAAGCTAAAGGGTCGCTTGAATGTGTTCTTGAGGACACAAGGGTTAACTTATCAAATTAATTAGAAATGAATAATTAATATGAACACAAAATTAAATTTAGGGGTTTTGCCATGACATAATCAGAAAGAAAATGTCATGTGTTGAGGTGTGCATATGCACTCACAAAATGCAGACATTTATGGTAGATGTTTCGAGTTTTTAGTACTGATTTATTCAACATTGTGCGATGTCCTTTATTCATTTTTTTAAATCAAATGGATATTTGTACATTTCATGAGGTTCTAATAACTCCTGTACCGGCCTGTGACTGTTGTGGTCAATAGTTTTAGCATAAACTGGGATGAACTTTGTAAAGAATCCTGCAAGATAGTTGGCTTGGAAGTCATATTATTGAGACTTGAAGCAGTTCCAAATGTTTATGATATGAATTCGTTGCAGCTTGAGTATCTGAGATGTGATGTGCTTTTATTGCTAGGACGGGGCATTTATATGAACCTAGATGCAGAATATTATTGCATGTTTACTTTTCATTTGAAACCCATAATGCACAATAATGAGCAACAATGGTTGATTGTTAGGCTGGATTTGGCTATCAACAGCAACTTGTACCTGGAATGAGGCCTGGTGGTGCTCCAATGCCAAATTTTTTCGTGCCTCTTGTTCAGCAGGGTCAGCAAGGCCAGCGCCCTGGAGGGCGACGTGGAGGTGGCCCTGTTCAACAGACCCAGCAGCCAGTCCCTCTCATGCAGCAACAGGTGAGTAGAAGATATTTTTAACTTATCATGTTCATTTTGATCCCATGTTCTTTGTATTAAATGTGTTATCCTATTTGTTTGTTCCAGATGCTTCCCAGGGGACGTGTCTATCGTTACCCACCTGGTCGTAACATGCCAGATGTTCCGATGCCAGGTGTTGCTGGTGGCATGCTTTCAGTTCCTTATGACATGGGTGTCATGCCAATACGAGATGCTGCTGGCGGACAGCCCATGCCCATTACTGCTTTGGCTACTGCCCTTGCAAATGCAACACCTGAACAGCAAAGGACGGTGGGGTCCACATCACTTTGTTTGTCTTCACTTGTTCCAGTGATTCCCTGGGCATAGAGTTTTATCTTATTTTCTTGATTCTATTGGTTGGCAGATGCTGGGTGAGGGTCTATACCCCCTAGTGGATCAGCTGGAGCATGATTCAGCAGCCAAGGTTACAGGCATGCTTCTAGAGATGGATCAAACTGAGGTTTTGCACCTGCTCGAGTCACCAGAAGCTTTGAAGGCAAAAGTGGCAGAGGCTATGGAGGTTCTTAGGACTGTAGCTGCTCAGCAGCAGATCAACAATCCAGCGGACCATCTTGCCTCACTGTCTCTGAATGAAAATCTTGTTTCTTAGGTGTGTTTGGTGGATTAGGAAAAGAGTGCATCGGATTGGTTTTGCAAAATCTAGACCTGGTTTTATTGGCAGATAAGTTGCTACATTCCATCCATTGTGTGGTTTTAGGTTTAAGTAGGGGGATTGAAATTTGGAATTCCTGGTATGCAATCATTTGTGTTGTTCAAGATCCCCGGGTATTTGGTAGAACTTGATAGATTTTCCTTGTGTCTTGTCGGGGGTGTTTTTTCCGACTCATTTGCAGATTCTACCGTTAACTCCTCTCTTTAGTTTGATTAATGCTGGCTGTGGGTTATTTGTTAATTGTGACGTTTTATTTTTATATGTTTCACTTGTCGAGTCCAGGCCTGGGAAGCATCTTACTTTGAATTATGGTATCATTATTACCACTGCGGTTCTTAAATGGGTGTGCAGGTAGACGAGCATTGCACCGTTTTCTTGAAACAAGTGAGCTCTATGCGTGGAGAGGAACCAAGAATCCCGAGGATGATAGGAACCCGGAACCCAGATGAAGAATATTTTTTGTTCTGTGTAGTTCTTGTATAATTGGCTGCTACGTGGTTGTGTATCTTGCAGTCCGCTTCTGCTGATTAACATTGTTTTCTCGGATGGGTAGGCCTCTGTGCTATGGAAAGAGGTTCCCACTGGTGAAGTTGGTTAACTCACTGTGAGTTGGGGTCTGGTTGAAACATGGTCGCTGCATCCTGGGGTGCTTGTATTTACCATCTCTAGCTCAGTGAAGTCGTCTGCCCTTCTTTATGCATGAGCCCGTGACAAACAACCACTAGAAAAACAAATTGGTGGTGGTTAATAAACATGCGCCACGCTTTGGTCCTTTTAATTCAAACAATTAGTCATTAACAAACATCAGCAATGACGATAAATTTGATCAAAAGCACACTGCCCGTGCCGATTAACATCCTTTCTCAAACATCTTAGGACAAAGTTGCGTGGATGTCATGGAAAACCATTATAGCTTCAAATTTTGGTAAAAGAGGATTTCAAAACCGAAGGTTGTGGTTTTCAAGGAACAATGCCAGAACATCCTCGAACAAATCCTTGTGGTGGCTACTCTTTATGTTGGACAGGCTACTTAGATTTTTCCGTTGATCCTTGTGAGTGGCGACATCAATTTTTATAGAATTTTAGAATGGTTTACTTGTTTATAAATCGTTCTCCTTTCAAAATAATGTTTGACATGCCATGAAATTAGATGAAAAGGTGTTAAAGTAGGGCATTTTTCTACAAATCCTCAGAATATTAGATTTTCTAAACAGTTCCATCTTCTTGAAATGGTTTTCGTTGATACAAAACGTATCTTAAATTTTTGAGGCAGGGAGATTTTGAATATTTGTTAGAAGCGATTCTGAACTATGTTTAGATTTCACAAGTAGGATCATATCATGTCTTAGAATCGTGGAGAATCAGTTCAACTTGCCTTGTGTTTTTGATCAATTCTCTAAAATATTCCAATTTATTTTAAATCATTTTTCAACCTATTATTCTAGTATATGTTTTTTTCACAAAATAGCAGTCAAAATTCATTGTTTAAAACACTTTTTTAAAATACACTCAATCAATCACAATTTCAAACGTGAAAACAAACGTTGCTTAATTATAAACTAATGCTAGCGGCAGTCATGTAACTTGACGTGGGCGTTGTGGCTCCTACTGGACTTTGGGCTCATGAGAGAAGGACTTGAACAACGACAAATTGGAACCTAGAGGTTGGTGCACCAAACATTCTTACCAATAGGTTTCAAATAAGAAGTTCTAGGGATCATGAAGAGGTAAATTGCCATTTTTAAAATATCTCACAAGAGTATAGTTTTATGCTTATGTGTGAGAGAGGAATGTATAGGAAAGAAAATAAGGAACATCAGCAATTTTATTTTTAAAAAAATAATAGATTATATTATTGTAAATAATGGCAATTTTGCCATGACAACACCGACGACACTGCATCTCCCTTTCCCCCTTGTGAAATAACATATTATTATTGAAAATTTATAATGCTTAGCCCACCATCATCTCCAGCACAACAACCATTTTAATCGGTGTATTTTTTTAAGAACGGATTATTTATGTAATACACGCAACAATTGGAAGAAAGATTTCATTGAAGTAAACAACTAGATTGATTGCAACCCACGTCTAGCAATTCTAATGACGCGGTACATGGCTAAGGAAAAGGCCAAGCAAATGACAAGTTCCTTAACAGTAAGAATTATTAACATAGTAGTAACGAACAGACAAACCGGACTCTAATGGCTAAAAACACCGATAACTTTAGCGATCAGTTTACATCTGGATCGAAACAAACATTCATTAGATCACACATTCTCAAGAACACATCAAGTTTTAAGAGCTAGTCATTGTATCTGAAACTTGCTCTTGAGAATGACAATGGACCATCTTTACAATTTCATCCTTCGTGAACTTACCAAGAAGAAGAAAATGAACATCCATGTGTTTTTCATGACCATGCATTACTGGATTCTTAATTGCTAAACTGCTAAGGACTTATCTTGAACGTGACTAAGTTCTCCTAGTATCCTCCTTAACCATATCGCTTAAACAAGCACACGAAACCGCAATGATGGACGAAGTAACTATGAGTTGTTTCTTCAACTACCATGACACTGTTTTTAAGCTCAACATAGACAAGTATCATAATCTATCAAATACATAAAATACATAAGAATCCTCGCTGTTTATAGATATTAATATTTATTTTTGTACCCCACCCTCATCCTTCATAAGCTTAAATATAGGTAATAATAGAATTGTGTATTGGATTACATCTATCTAGCTCCACTATATACATCATTAATTGCATGTAAACAACTCTAGATTTTTTAAGGAAAAGGATGAAACGATGTACAAAAAAGTAGGCATGAAAATACTCATATTCCAGTCCTTCAAAAAAGTTACTCCCACCATGGAGAATATTCTCAAATTAACTGCACTTTCTAAATTTGAACTCCAAATATAAAAAAATAGAGTCTTAACAAGTCATAACCACATAAATATCTATCTAAATCTCCCTTTGAATCTTACTTATATACTTCTTATAAAATAAATCATAACATGAGATAAGATCAATAATGATACAAGGTTTTAAGAATGAATATCGTCCTTACCAAGTAAGAGATTCCCAACTTTACAATAAGGTTTTACACACTTGTCTCTCCAAAAATTGCATGTCAGTAAAAGTGAACTTAGAAAACTACGACAAACCTAAGAGAACATATATTAAATGTATGAAGTAGCTTGGAGCTTGTAACACAAGATAACGATGTTATGTGCAAAGTTCTTTTGATAACATTTCACGGATCTACTCAGGTATGACACCATAGCCTGAAACCTAGATTTATCGTTGACTTTTATGATCTTAGAATCAAGCTCATCTCCAACTTTAATGCTAACATACTAGTTAAAAAGAGCTCAACTAAGCTCTTTATCTTCACATAATTAGAAAATGAGAACACTAGATCATATCTTTGAAGGTTTATTAAGGAAATGCTAAATGTGAAATGTCTGCTCGAACTTATTTTTACTGAGGCTCTAGTTAGTAAGGTCTATAATTATTACTTATGATAACAACTGTATATTTTTCTTAACCAAACTCTTCTCAAAGTAAACATACAAAGAGAAATCATATTCGAGTAAAATAATCAAGTGTGACTAGGGAATGACACTCTCAATTTCATCAACAAAAAACAAAATCTTCCAAGTGTCATTAATCTCCTAGCATCCCTAGAACATCTAAAAGGAACCCAAAGAGGTACAACTCTCTTAATTTTATGTTTCAAAATAATTTAGTTTAATATTTTTAAAATAGTAATAATATATATATATATATATATAAATCAAGTTATATTTGTGTGATGCAATTACAAAAATAAAAATTATTTTTTAGAAACCAGAACTAACCTATAAGATAAGATAAATAAAAAGGATAATATAAATAAA
>Ga0307515_10016695_pt1 | contig 13425 bp, 14 predicted proteins | sample 17_EM_MG_FD_194513 | JGI IMG/M metagenome (GOLD analysis project Ga0307515, IMG submission 194513) | Populus trichocarpa ectomycorrhiza microbial communities from riparian zone in the Pacific Northwest, United States - 17_EM | ecosystem: Host-associated > Plants > Roots > Unclassified | place...
GTTCGGAGCCGAGAAGAACCGAGTGTTCACGATCGAAAACGCCACCACCGCGACGACCAACACCGCGAGGGGACCCAACACCGGATTACCGTGCAACACATGCTGAATCCGCAGGGCGATCGATTCGTGTCGGTTGACGTCGAACTCGGGTGTCGGCTCGGGTTCCTTGATTGCCGTCGGCGCGCGGTGTGCGCCTGTGGGTGGAGGTTCGGTCGCCATCATCAGCCCCAACAGTTCTGCTTGCCCCACGCGGAGTCCTTGGCCTCCACGCCGGACTGCGGTTGATCAGTGATCAATTGGACGCCGGTGTCGACGAAGTCCTTGCCGGCCGTCGCCTCCGGCTTGGTGCCGTCCTTGGCGAACTTGGCGATCGCCTCGACACCGAGCGAGGCCATCTTGAGCGGGAACTGCATCGAGGTCGCGCCGATGACCCCGGCCTTGACGTTGTCGACACCCGGGCAGCCGCCGTCGATCGAGACGATGGTGACGTCCTTGTCCTTGCCGGCCGACTTGAGCGCCTGATAGGCACCGGCGGCCGCGGGCTCGTTGATCGTGTAGACCAGGTTGATCGACGGGTCCTTCTGCAGCAGATTCTCCATCGCCGTACGGCCGCCGTCCTCGTTGCCGTTCGTGACGTCGTGGCCCACGATCATCGGACTGCTCTCGTCACCGATCTTGTTGGCATCGCCGACCGGGATCCCGAAGCCGTCGAGGAAACCCTGGTCGCGCTTGACGTCGACGGAGACCTGGTTGGCGTTCAGATCAAGCATCGCGATCTTCGCCTGCTTGCCGTCCTTGGCGAACTTCGCCTTCGCCCACTGGCCGACCAGCTTGCCGGCCTGATAGTTGTCGGTCGCGAAGGTCGCGTCGACAGCGTCCGCCGGGTCGGTCGGCGTGTCCAGGGCGATGACTAGCATCCCGGCCTGATGCGCCTTGTCGATCGACGGGACGATCGCCTTGGAGTCGTTCGGGGTGATCAGGAAGCCCTTGGCACCGGCGGAGATCAGATTTTCGATCGCCGCCACCTGGGACTCGTTGTCCCCGTCCACCTTGCCGGCGAAGGTCTGCAGGTCCACACCCTGCGGCCCGGCCGCCTGCTGGGCGCCTTCCTTCATCTTCACGAAGAACGGGTTGGTATCGGTCTTGGTGATCAAACCGACGACGGGTTTGTCGCCCGAGCCCGAGCCGCCACCGCAGGCGCCCACACCGAGAATCAGGATGCCCGCACAGCCGACTGCCAGCAACCTCCCGCCGGACCCAACAAGATCGCGCATGTCTCCTCCAAATCGATTTAGCAAAATCGAGAGACACGTTGCCTTGCAGTAGACGCGCCCCATCATCGACTGTCAACAATGAGTTTCCGGCGCCCCACATCCGAAACATCCAGGTCCCGCGAATGCAGCGCCGGATGGACGGCTTTTAAGGCAGGCGGCCCGCGTAGTGGCCGCTTGGGCGGAATCGGCTGGGGCGGTCGGCGTATTCCTCGAGGGCGTGGGCGATCCAACCTGCCGTCCGGGCCACCGCGAAGATCGCCTCGCCGGCGTCGGCGCTCATCCCGCTGAGCAGGGTGCAGGCCGCGATCGCGAAGTCGATGTTGGGCGCTACGCCGGACCGCCGGGTCACCGCCGTCGCTACCTCGTCGATGATCGCCAGCGATGCGGCGTCCGACAGCGCGCCGCTGTTGACCGTTTCGTGGAGTTGGGCGAGCAGGTTCTTGGCGCGGGGATCGCCGTCCGGGTACAGGCGGTGGCCGAAGCCGGGGGTCGTTTCGCCGATGCGGAGGCGGGCCGAGATCGCGGCCATCGGGTCGCCCGACTGGACCGCGTCGGCGAGCAGGGCGTAGGCCGGTCCGCTCGCCGCGCCGTGCAGTGGGCCGTCGAGGGCGGCCAGGCCCGCGCCGACCACCGCGTAGGGGTGGGCCCTGGTGGACGCCGCGACCCGGGCGGCCAGCGTCGAGGCGGCGATGTCGTGGTCGGCCAGCAGAATGAGAGCCGCGTTGAGGAGCGCGATCCGGGCGGCCGTCGGGGCGACTGCGGTCAGCCGTGACCACAGCGCGCCGGCCAGTGGAAAACGCGCAGCCAGCTCCGGTTGGCCGCGTGGCTCGTCGCGGGTCGGCAAGGCCTCGACCATCGTGGCGAGCATTGTCTGGCCCGTCGCGATTACTGCGGGCGGGGCCGTGTCGAAGCGCAGCGGGTCGGCCGCCGCCGCTGCCGCGACGATCACCCGGAGCCGGTCCGTCAGCCGGGCCGCCGCCGGCAGTGGAGCCGTGACCGCTCGGGCCAGGGCCAGCAGTTCGGCGGACGGGCAGAGCCGGACGTGCGCGAGTTCGCCGGTCCAGAGCAGCATGACCACCGACTCGTAGGAGTTGTCCCGGGCCAGCCCGGACACGTCATGGCCGCGCAGGTAGAGGGCGCCGTCCCGGATCAAGGTGAGGCCGGTGCGGATCGGTGGCGATTCCTCCGGCGTGCTCGGGCGGCGGCGGGCCGCCACGAACGCCTCGACGTCCGTTTCGGCGAAGAGGCTGCCCTTGCCGTTCGCGTTTCGCTTGCTGACCAGCAGGCCCCGGCTCACGTACGCGTACACGGTGGCCGGTTTGACGCCGAGTCGGCGGGCGACCTCGTCGGTGCTGAGCATGTGTTGATGCTCTCATGTTGACGCAGTCAATGTTGACAACATGTTCGGCCGAGTTCGACATTGAGGGCATGCTGACTGTGAATCCCGGGCTCGCCGGCGTCGTCGCGTTCGACACGGAGATCGCCGAGCCCGACCGTGACGGCGGGTCGTTGCGCTACCGCGGCATCGACATCGAGAAGCTCGTCGGGCGGATCTCGTTCGGGGACGTCTGGGGCTTGCTGGTGGACGGCGGCTTCGAGCGCGGGCTGCCGGCCGCCGAGCCGTTCCCGCTGCCGGTGCACTCCGGCGACATCCGGGTCGACGTGCAGGCGGCCACCGCGATGATGGCGCCGTACTGGGGGCTGCGCGCCCTGATCGACATCGACGAGGCGCAGGCCCGGGAGGATCTCGCCCGTACGTCGGTGATGATGTTGTCCTTTGTGGCCCAGGCCGCGCGCGGGCCGCAGTTGCCGGCGGTGCCGCAGCGCCGCGTCGAGTCCGGCCACACGAGCACCGAGCGATTTATGATCCGCTGGCACGGCGACCCCGACCCGGCTCAGGTCGAGGCGATCGACCGGTACTGGCTCTGCGCCGCGGAGCACGGCATGAACGCGTCGACCTTCGCCGCCCGGGTCGTCGCCAGCACCGGCGCCGATGTCGCCGCCTCGCTCTCCGCCGCCGTCGCCGCACTGTCCGGACCGCTGCATGGCGGTGCACCGGCGCGGGCGCTCGGCATGGTCGAGGCCGTGGAGAAATCGGGCGACGCGCGGGCGTACGTGAAAAAGGTCCTCGACAGCGGCCAGCGACTGATGGGCTTCGGGCATGCGATCTACCGTGCCGAGGATCCCCGCGCCCGGATCCTGCGGGCGGCGGCGCGTGAGCTGAACGCGCCTCGCTACCAGGTCGCGCTCGAGCTCGAGCAGGCCGCGCTGGCCGAGCTGCGCGAGCGCAAGCCCGACCGGGTCCTGGAGACGAACGTCGAGTACTGGGCGGCGATCATCCTGGACTTCGCGCAGGTGCCGGCGGGCATGTTCACGGCGATGTTCACCTGCGCCCGGACGGCCGGGTGGAGCGCGCACATCCTCGAGCAGAAGCGACTGGGCAAGATCATCCGCCCGTCCGCCGACTACGTGGGCCCGGCCGAGCGCGAGCCGGCCGACCTGCCCGGCTGGGACCAGGTCACGAAGTCCCGCGGCTGATCGAAAAGCGGCTCGGATTCCGGCCGAAAGCCCCATAGGCTCCATGTGTGCGACTTGTACTGATGGCCGACACCCACGTTCCGAAGCGGGCCCGGGACCTGCCCGCCGAGCTTTGGGCCGCGGTCGACGCCGCCGACGTGGTTGTGCACGCCGGCGACTGGGTCGAGGTGTCCATGTTGGATGCGCTCGAGGCGCGTGCCAAGCAACTGGTCGCCTGCTATGGCAACAATGACGGGCCGGAGCTGCGGGCCCGGCTGCCGGAAATGGGGCAAATCCGGTTGGGCGGGCTGCGGCTCGGCGTCGTCCACGAGACGGGGCAGACGGCGGGACGCGAGGCCCGGTGCGCCGCCAACTTTCCCGACTTCGACGTGCTCGTCTTCGGGCATTCGCACATCCCCTGGGACACCGTCGCGCCGGGCGGGCTGCGGCTGCTCAACCCGGGCTCGCCCACCGACCGGCGGCGGCAGCCCTTCGCCACCTACATGACCGCGTCGGTCGAGGACGGACAGCTCCTCGACGTCCAGCTGCACCCGATCCGCCGCCAGGACTGATCAGCCCCGGCGGCGACCGATGTGCGGGTCAGCCGAGGTCGACCTGGGGATAGAGCGGGAAGTCGGCGAGCAGCTCGGTCGCCTGCTTTGAGACCCGGTCCGAGACCGCCGGGTCCAGGTTGAACTTCGCCTTCGACGCGCCGGGCTTGGTCTGGGTCAGCACCGTGTGCATCAGCTCGGCGATCTGGTCCATCTCCGCGGTGCCGAGGCCCCGCGTCGTCAGCGCCGGCGTGCCGATCCGGATGCCCGAGGTGTACCAGGCGCCGTTCGGGTCGTTCGGGATCGCGTTGCGGTTGGTGACGATGCCGGAGTCGAGCAGGGCCTGCTCCGCCTGCCGGCCGGTCAGGCCGAACGGGTGCACGTCGACCAGCACGAGGTGGTTGTCGGTGCCGCCGCTGACCAGGGCGACGCCGCGCTTGGCCAGGCCCTCCGCGAGCGCCTGGCTGTTGTCGACGATGCGCTGCGCGTAATCCTGGAACTCGGGGCGCCGGGCCTCGGCGAAGGCGATCGCCTTGGCGGCCATGATGTGCGCCAGCGGGCCGCCCAGCACCATCGGGCAGCCGCGGTCGACCTGGTCGGACAGCTCGGGCTGGCAGAAGACGGCGCCGCCGCGCGGGCCGCGCAGGCTCTTGTGCGTGGTCGTGGTGACGATGTGGGCGTGCTCGATCGGGTTGAAGTCGCCGGTGAAGACCTTGCCCGCGACCAGGCCGGCGAAGTGCGCCATGTCGACCATGAACGTCGCGCCGACCTCGTCGGCGATCTCGCGCATGACCCGGAAGTTCACCTTGCGCGGATACGCCGAGTAGCCGCCGACGATGACCAGCGGCTTGAAGTCGCGTGCGGACTCACGCAGCGCCGCGTAGTCGATCTGGCCGGTCGCCGGGTCGACGCCGTAGCTGCGCTGGTCGAACATCTTGCCGGAGATGTTCGGCCGGAAGCCGTGGGTGAGGTGGCCGCCGGCGTCGAGGCTCATGCCGAGCATCCGCTGGTTGCCGAACGCGGCCCGCAACTCGGCCCACTCGGCGTCGGTGAGGTCGTTGACGTTGCGCTTCTGCGCCTTCGCCAGCGCCGGCGCCTCGACCCGGTCGGCCAGGATCGCCCAATACGCCACCAGGTTGGCGTCGATGCCCGAGTGCGGCTGGACGTACGCATACGGAGCGTCGAAGAGCGCCTTGGCATGCTCGACGGCGACGGCCTCGACGGTGTCCACGTTTTGGCAGCCGGCGTAGAAGCGGCGGCCGATCGTGCCCTCGGCGTATTTGTCGCTGAGCCAGTTGCCCATCGCCAGCAGGACGGCGGGGGATGCGTAGTTTTCGCTCGCGATGAGCTTCAGCGACTCGCGCTGGTCGTGCAGCTCCTTGGCGATCGCGTCGGCGATGCGCGGCTCGACGGCGCGAACGGCCTCCAGCGCCGCACGGAATGCGGTCGACTCGGCGTTCAATTCAGGCATCGGACCTCCCTAGCACAGGTGGAAGAGGCCCAGGCGCACGGCAGTCGTCGTCAAGACGAGGCCGCTCCCCGATGGTTTGCCCATCCGAACGCGCCAGTCACGGCCCGCGGAAAGCATACCGGGGCCGGTTCACCCGCGCGATCGCTCGTCCACCGCGGCCGCCGCATCGAACTCCCGGACCGCCTGGGCGGTCAACTCGTCGGCGAAGAACTGCTGCGCCACCTCCGGGGCGAAGGTGAAGCACTCCACCCCGCGCCGGGCCAACGCCACCATCGACGGGACCTCCCGGATGCTGGCCAGCAGGATCTTCGTCTCGGTCCCGGCGAGGATCTCCTGCATCGCGAGCACGTCGGCCAGCCCGTCCCGGCCGGCGTCGTTCATCCGGCCGAGGTAGGGCGCGACATAGGTCGCCCCGGCGGCCGCCGCGATCATCGCCTGCCCGGGGGCGTACACGGCGGTGAGTAGCGTCGGGATGCCGTCGGCCGCCAGCGCGGCACACGCCGCGGCGCCCGGCAGCGACGCGACGACCTTGACGACCACCTCCTTGCCCAGCTCGCGCAGCTCGCGGCCGGTGCCGACGAGGTCGTCGCCCCAGGATTGGAAGAACACCTCGGCGGCGCCGGCGGCCGTGGCCCAGCGGTAGACCTCGGGGATGGCGGCGACCGTGAGCCCGGCCCGGCGCAGGATCGTCGGGTTGGTGGTGAGGCCGGCGAAGAGGCCGGTGGCCAGCAGCGGCTCGGCGGCGGCGCGGTCGGCGGTGTCCAGGTAGAGACGGATCATCAGGAGAACCACATTCCGCCGTCGACGACGATCGACTGGCCGGTCAGGTAGCCCGCGTCGGGCGAGGCCAGGAACGAGACGACGCCAGCCACGTCGTCCGGGGTCTCGAGGCGGCCCAGCGGGATGCCGGCGACCATGCCGGCCAGCTCGGAACCGGGCGGGGTGCCGCGGCGGCGCGTCATCGCCTCGTCGATCGACTCCCACATCGGGGTCTGCACCACGCCGGGGCTGTAGACGTTGACCGTGATGCCGTGCTCCGCCAGCTCCTGCGCGACCGACTGGCTCATGCCGCGGACCGCGAACTTCGAGGCGGAATACGCACTCTGCCACTTGCCGCCGCGGTGCGATGCGACCGACGCGGCGCCGATCAGCCGGCCGCCGCGCCCTTGGCTGATCATCTGCCGCGCCGCGGCCCGGTAGCAGTTGAAGACACCTTTGACGTTGACGTCGAGCATGCGTTGCAGGTCGGCGACGGTCGTCTCGAGCAGCGGGGCGGTGATCGCGATGCCGGCGTTGGCGACCATCACGTCCAGGCCGCCGAGCCCGGCGACGTGCGCCGCCACCGCCGCGTCGACCGCGGCCGCGTCGGTCACGTCCAGCGGGACGGCCAGGGCGGTCAGCTCGCCGGCGGTCCGCTCCAGCTCGGCTCCCGGCAGGTCGGCCACCGAGATCGCCAGCCCGTCGGCGGCCAGCCGGGCCGCGATCGCCCGGCCGATGCCGCGGGCGGCGCCAGTGATCATCGCCGATCTCTGCGGCATGACTTCTCCCCCGATCGGGCCTGCGCTCATATGAGCGGATAGCTGCTCATCCGTCAATGTTATGGTGCTGCCAGATGGGCAAACAGTCAAGAAAGCGGGAGGAGAGCCGTGCAGGACCTCGTGGCCGCACTCGTCGCCCGGCGTTTCTATCTGGAACACCGGACGAAGAAGCAGATCGGCGACGAGCTGGGGATCTCCCGGTTCAAGGTCGCCCGGATCCTGGACCGGGCACTGCGCGACGGCGTGGTGCGGATCGAGATCACCACCCCCGCCAACGTGGATCTTGAATTGTCCCGGCACGTGGCGGACGCCTTCACGCTGCGGCAGGTAATCGTCATGCGCGAGGCGTCACAAATCGGCCCGGCCTGCGCCGCGCTGCTCGCCGAACGGCTCACCGAGGAGGACGTGCTCGGCGTCTCGTGGGGACGCACCCTGCACGCGCTGACCGCCGAGCTGCCGCCGCTGCCACGGGCCACCGTGGTGCAGATAATCGGCAGCATCCCCAGCGCCGACCTGAACGTGAACTCGCTGGAGTTGGTCCGCCGCCTCGGCGAGAGCACCGGCGGCGAGGTGCACGCCCTGCACGTGCCGATGATCCTGGACTCCCCCGAGGTGGCCGCGTCCCTGCGCGGCGCCGACTACGTGGCCTCGACGCTGGCGATGTTCCCGCGGCTGACCTGCGCGCTCGTCGGCATCGGCGGGTGGCGGCCGGGCGCCTCCTCGCTGCGTTCGGTGCTGCCCGCCGACCTGGTCGCCGAGCTGGACCGGGCCGGCGCCGTCGCGGACATCTGCTCCACGGTCCTCGACGCGTCCGGCCGGGTGGTCGGCGGCGACGCCGTGCCGGCGCGCAGCATCGCGATCACCACGGAGCAGTTGCGCGGGGTGCCCGACGTGATCGCGCTCGCGGCCGGGGCCGACAAGGCCAGGGCGATCGCGGCGGCGGTCCGCTCCGGCCTGGTGCATGGGCTGATCACCGATGCGGCTGCGGCGGACGGCTTGCTGAAACTGGCCTGAAAAACCCGGTGCGCGGCTCGCCGTTCGCCGCCTAGGCTGCCCGGATGCATACGACGCATGCTCTCCTCGTGCGGGTCATGACGCCCGCATTCGCGCTTCGTCCGCGTCGCGAGCGTCTCGCCCTGGCCCGCCAGGCCTGACGCACCCCGCACCTCGTCAACGCCCGCGCCAGGGCCCTCCGAGTCCTCTTTTCGAGACGGACGGGCTCCGCTGACGCCTGTCCGCGTTCGCCACCGCCACGGTGGCAGACAGGGCCCAGTTCATGGCGCGCAATCGCAGCACGTCCCAGCCCGAGCACGCCCGCACCCGGCGGGTCTTCGGCCAGAACTTCCTCGCCGACCCGCTCGTCGTCCAACGGATCGTCAAGGCCGCCGACCTGCCGAGCGACGGCCTGGTCTATGAGATCGGCGCCGGTCGCGGGCGGCTCACCGCGGCGCTGACCGGCCGGCAGCGGCGGGTGGTCGCCTACGAGGTCGACCCGGCGATGGCCGCCGCGCTGCCGAGCTTGCCGGGCCTCGAGATCAAAACCGAGGACTTCTTGCGCGTACGCCCGCCGGCCGAGCCGTTCGCGGTGGTGGGCAACATTCCGTACGCGCTGACCGCCGCGGTCGTCGACTGGTGCCTGCGCGCCGAGACGCTGACCACGGCCACCTTGCTCACCCAACTCGAGTACGCCCGCAAGCGCACCGGCGACTACGGCCGCTGGTCGCGACTGACCATCAGCACCTGGCCCGTGACGAGTTGGCGGCTGGCCGGGCGGATCCCCCGCACGGCGTTCCGGCCGGTCCCCCGGGTCGACGGCGGGGTCCTGCGGCTCGCCCGGCGCCCGGTTCCGCTGGTGGCCGACCTCACCGCGTACCGAAGAATGGTCGAACTGGGTTTCACCGGTGTCGGCGGCTCGTTGCACGCGACCCTGTCCCGCCGCTATGGCCGGGCCCGGACCACTGGCGCCTTCCGTGCGGTGCGGGTGCCGACGGACGCCCCGGTCGGCGAGGTGTGGCCGGAGCAGTGGCTGACGCTGTTCTCGCTACTCTCGACCGAGCGGTGACTCCGCCGTTCCGGTGCCAAGCGGCTTGACCAGGATCATGTTCTTCGCCGTCTGGTCGACCAGGCGGAAGCCGCAGCGCTCATAGAAGGAGGCCGCACCCTCGGTAGTCGCGACCCAGACCTCCGGATAGCCCTTGGCCTCGGCGAAGGCGGAGAGCCGGTCGAGCAGGCGCCGCCCCACGCCCTGCCGGCGGGCGTCCTTGCGGACCACCAGGCCCCACACCCACGGGGTCAGGTCGGGGCGTAGCTCCTCGGTGTCGCCGATCGCCACCGCACCGAGCACGTCGCCCTGCTCGTCGACGGACACCCACGTCACCGGCACCTGGTCACGGCCCGCCTCGCGGACGGTGATCCGGATCCACCGGGTGAGGCTTTCCTCGTGGCCCCACTCACGCCAGCGCAGCAGCGCCACAGTTTTAATGAGATGCGGGTAGTCGGCCAGCAGGTGCACCATCTGCTCACGTTAGCGGTCCGCGCGCAGGAAAGGGGGTTTCCGTGTTTTCCCTTGTTGAACCGGTTCCTATACGGAGGCTTCGTTGCTGTTCCGCACGATGGTCGAAAGCGACCTCGACCCCATCCTGACCTGTCTCGACACCCCGTCCGTCAACACGACGACCCGGCAACGCTTCGTCGACTACCTCAAGTCCGGCTCGTACCGTCCGGAGTGGACCTGGCTCGCCCTCGACGGCGACTGGATCGCCGGCCTGGCCATCTGGTGGGGTTTCCCGGCGGGCGACCGCCCGCTGGCGCTCGACGCCCTCTACTCGCCGCCGTCGATCGCCGATCCGGTGCCACTGTGGACCGAGCTGATCCAGCGAGTCCCGCCACCGGTCGAGTATCACATCTTCACGCTGCCCGGCCGGCGCGATGATCCAGCGATTGCCGCCCGGCTTGCGGCCGCCACGGCGGCCGGGCTTTCCACCCTGACCGAGCGTCTTCGGTACGAGTGGACCGCGGATGTCCCCTTGCCGGCCCGCTCGACCCGGCTGCGCTTCGCGGCCGACCCGGACGACGAGGCGTTCGTCGAGGTGTTCCAGCGCATCTCCGAGGGCAGCCTCGACGTGGCCACCCGGGCCGGGGTCGGCCGGGTCGGTGCCCGCGCGCACGCCGAGGAGGACGTCGCCGACTACAAGTTGATGCCCGGCCCACGGGATCGGTGGCGGCTGGCCTACGACGCGTCCGGCGAGCTCGTCGGCTGCGCGCTGCCCTCGGCCAACGACGGCGGGCCGGTGGTCGGCTATCTCGGCGTGCTCCCCGCGCACCGCGGCCACGGCTACGTCGACGACCTGCTCGCCGAGATCACCTGGCAGCTGGCCGCGGACGGCTCGACCTGCATCCGGGCCGACACCGACACCACCAACCTGCCGATGGCGGCGGCGTTCGACCGGGCCGGCTATCGCGTCTTCGCCATCCGGCTGGTCGCCTCGTAAACCTGCACATTTCCATCACCGATCGGCCCGGGCGCCGTGGTTGCCTAAACGGATGGACGCAACCGCGGCACCCGACCGCATCGAATATCTCGACGCCGTGGGCGGCACGACGGTCGCCCTCGACTACAAGCGCCGGCTGATGTCGGCGCTCGACCTGCGGGCCGGGCAGACGGTGCTGGACATCGGCTGCGGGCCGGGCACCGACCTCGGCCGGCTCGCCGACGCGGTCGCGCCCGGCGGATCGGTCGCCGGCGTGGACAACGACCCGGCGATGCTGGCCGAGGCGCGGCGCCGCTTCGCCGGGGAGCCCGCAGTGTCGATCTGGGCCGGTGACGCGCACAGCCTGCCACTCGGCACCGCCTCGGTCGACCGGGCCCGCACCGACCGGGTGCTGCAGCACGTCGCCGATCCGGCCGGGCTGCTGGCGGAGGCGCGCCGGGTGCTGCGGCCCGGCGGCCTGCTCGGAATGGCCGAGCCCGACTGGGACACGCTCGCCGTCGCGGACGAGGACGTGGCGGCGAGCCGGGCCTGGGCGCGGTTCGTGGCCGGCGGCGTGCGGAACGCGACGGTCGGCCGGCAACTCGTCCGGCTGGCCATCGGCGCCGGCTTCGCGATCCGGTCGGTGCGGGCGGTGCCGGTGGTCTTCCGCGACTTCGCCGACGCCGAGCAGGTGCTGGGCCTGCGGCGCACCACGGCCCGAGCCGTCCAGGCCGGCGTGCTGGCCTCCGCGTCCTGGTTGGAGCGGCTGGCTTCCGGGCCGTTCCTGGCCGGGTTCACGTTCTATCTGGTGGTCGCCGAAAAGGCCGGCGAAAGTGTCGTAGGGATTCGCTAGCGTCCACGGCCATGAGCGACCCGGTCTTCCTCGACAACACCCGTTCTTCCTACAACACCATGGCGGCCAGCTATGCCGAGCGGTTCGGCGACTATCTGTCGGACATGCCGCTAGACCGGGCTTTGCTGGCGCTGTTTGCCGAGCTGGCGCTGGCCGGCCCGGTCGCCGACATCGGGTGCGGGCCGGGCCTAGTGACGACGTTCCTGCACGAGTTGGGCCTCGACGTCTTCGGGGTGGACCTGTCGCCGGCCATGATCGAGCACGCCCGCGCCGAGCATCCGGGCATGCGTTTCGAGGTGGGCAGCATGACCGCCCTCGACATCGCGCCGACCAGCCTCGCCGGCCTGAACGCGTGGTATTCCACGATCCACATCCCCGACGACCGCCTGCCCGACGTGTTCGCCGAGTTCTTCCGGGTGCTGGTCCCGGGTGCCCCGCTGATGGTCGCGTTCCAGGTGGGCGACGAGCCGACGCACTACGCCGAGGCGTGGGGCCTCGAGGTCAATCTGACGTTCTACCGCCGCCGCCCCGAGGCGGTCGCCGCCCTGCTGACCAAGACCGGCTTCGAGATGTGGGCGACCACGGTCCGCGAGCCAACCGACTACGCGGCCAACCCAGAGACTCGCCAGCAGGCCTACCTGATCGCCCGAAAGCCCGCCGCGACCGCCGGGTGATCAGCCGGCCAGGGGGCTCGCCACTCGGCGGCGCCCAGCGGGGTGAGCGGCCAGCTGGGTGAGCGGCCAGCCGGGCGGCTCGCCGCTCGGCTGGGCCCAGCGGGGTGACTGATTACGCCAGGAGGGCGAGCAGCCGGACGGCTTGGCGCTCGGCGGTGCCCGGTGGGTTGCGCCGGGCGCCGGGCCCGCCGGGCAGCAGCAGCCGCAACCAGAGCATCGCCCACACCCGGCGGGCGGCTAGCAGGCGCCGCTCGTCCACGGCCGGAAAATGCGCGAGGAGGTCCGCCACGTCGATGTCACGAGCCGACATGTGCTCGGCGAGGATCGCGAGTTCGTTCGCCGGGTCGGATGCCCCCGCGTCCTCGAAATCCACAATCCGCACCCGGTCGCCGTCGTCCAGATAGTTGGCCAGGTTGGGATCCCGGTGTCCGAGGATCAATTCGGTGGGCTGGGTGCGCAGGAGATGCGGATCGGGACCGTTCCACCACGCGACGGCGGCGTCGTAGGCGTCGGCGGTCGGGCCCGCGGTGGGGCGGGGGCCGGCGGTCAGGCGCCGGGCGAACGACAGATCGTCCTCCCACGGCTCACCGCCGTCGAGCGGCACGGTCCACAGCTGCGTGATCGCCGCCGCAAGTGCGCCCAACTGGCGCTGGGTGAGTCGGCCGCCGAGCGGCTCGCCGGGCAGCCGCGACATGGTGACCGTCGGCGGGTCGGCCGCCAGCCGGGCGTGCAGCGGGGCCGGCACGAGGTCGGGCAGGTGCCGGTGGGCAAGCCGGAGCATGGTCCACTCGCGACGGTGCTCGCCTCGGCTCCACGAGGTGTAGCGCTTGGTCAGCACCGGGCCCGCGAAGGTGAGCTCGTGGGTGTGCACCATCATCGCCGGATCAGTCCGGGTGGGTTGGGAGGGCGACCAGTTCGATGAGTTCCGCGTCGCCGGGGCGCCAGTCGGGCACCGTCACCATCAGGAAGCGCAGCGGCACCGAGGTGAAGAGCGCGAGCGGGGCGTAGGTCAGTCCGTCCGTGGAGGAGGACAGGCGGACGCTGCGGAGCGGGCCGCGTGACCAGGTCAGCCGCACG
>Ga0307515_10016696_pt1 | contig 13425 bp, 11 predicted proteins | sample 17_EM_MG_FD_194513 | JGI IMG/M metagenome (GOLD analysis project Ga0307515, IMG submission 194513) | Populus trichocarpa ectomycorrhiza microbial communities from riparian zone in the Pacific Northwest, United States - 17_EM | ecosystem: Host-associated > Plants > Roots > Unclassified | place...
ATTTTTCAAAAAAAAACGTCCGGGTATAGCACCCGGACGTTTTTTTTTGAATGAATTTTTTTCTTAACAAAGTTGTTTTTATCGAGGGAATAAAGAAGATAGAATTGGTATGTCAAATGGCAAATTCAAAAAATAATGTGGTATACGTCATCTTCATATCGGCACATTTAAAATCGGCACATATGAAGGCACATTTAGCAAACTTTTTCAGTCACCACCGCCATTTCAGGAAGAAAATCGGCAATTTACTATGCATGCATAAAATATGTACCGAATACCGTTTTGAACTTTGGTCTATTTTGTTAAAAATTATGTTCTTTTAATTGTTATAAATACGTAATTTTATATTGTTAAAATAATAAATTAAGATATAATATACTTTTTGAAAAAATAAATCCTGACTATTGTTATTCGCGGTTGCTATATCTACCTTACGTTTATTGATTCGAGCAATCATATAAACCTGGTCAACAACAAGAATATTTTATAAAAACTTCTATCATACCAAATAAAAATGAGTTCATCATCAGATACTACAGCGGCTATAGAATTGAATAAGTATAGCAAAACTTTTACCCAGGATCCAACACAGCCGGCCGCGCAGGCCATGCTTTATGGTATTGGGTTAACAGATGATGATATGCGCAAAGCCCAGGTTGGTGTGGCAAGTATGGGTTACGATGGTAACACTTGTAACATGCACCTGAACGATTTGGCTAAGATAGTTAAACAAGGGATCTGGGATGAGGATATGGTAGGCCTGATATTCCATACCATTGGTGTAAGTGATGGCATGAGCAACGGTACGGAAGGTATGCGCTACTCGTTAGTGAGCCGCGATATTATTGCCGACTCCATTGAAGCTGTTACAGGCGCGCAGTATTATGATGGTTTAATTACTTTGCCTGGTTGCGATAAAAACATGCCTGGTTCTATTATGGCTATGGGGCGTTTAAACCGTCCGTCAATTATGGTATACGGTGGTACTATTAAACCTGGCCATTGGAAAGGCGAAGACCTGAACATTGTATCGGCATTTGAGGCTTTAGGCAAAAGGATGGCCGGTACTATTGAGGATGTTGATTTTATGGGCATCATTAAAAATGCCTGCCCAAGCGCAGGTGCCTGCGGTGGTATTTATACAGCTAATACGATGGCCGCAGCTATTGAGGCTTTGGGTATGAGCTTGCCTTACTCATCATCAAACCCGGCATTAAGCGAAGATAAAAAAGCTGAGTGCCTGGCAGCAGGCAAGGCTATCAAAATATTGTTAGAGAAAGACATCAAACCATCAGATATCATGACCCGCAAAGCATTTGAAAATGCTATGGTGGTAATTATGGTATTAGGCGGCAGTACTAACGCCGTGCTGCACATGATAGCGATGGCTAAAAGTGTAGATGTAAAGGTAACTCAGGATGATTTTCAAACAGTAAGTAACCGTATCCCGGTATTGGCCGATATGAAACCAAGCGGTAAATACATGATGGAAGACCTGCACAACATTGGCGGTGTACCGGCAGTAATGAAATATTGTTTGGCGCAAGGCTGGTTACACGGCGATTGCCTTACCGTTACCGGTAAAACCATTGCCGAAAACCTGGCAGATGTACCCGAACTGGAGTTTGATACACAAAAAATTATATGGCCGGTTGAAAAACCAGTTAAAGCTACCGGTCACTTACAGATACTTTACGGCAATATTGCCGAGGGTGGCAGCGTAGCCAAGATCAGCGGTAAAGAGGGTACCCATTTTGAAGGCCCGGCCCGCGTATTTGATGGCGAGTTTGAACTGATACATGGCATACAAAGCGGCCGAGTCAAAAAAGGTGATGTGGTGGTTATCCGCAACGTAGGCCCTAAAGGCGCACCAGGTATGCCCGAAATGCTTAAGCCAACATCGGCCATTTTTGGCGCGGGTTTAGGCAGCTCGGTAGCATTAATTACCGATGGTCGCTTTAGCGGTGGCACACACGGTTTTGTGGTAGGCCACATCACCCCCGAAGCTTTTGACGGGGGCGCAATAGGCTTAATTAACGACGATGATAAGATCATTATTGATGCAACAACAAACAGGATCAATGTGATATTAACCGACGAAGAAATGGCAGCCCGTAAAGCAGCATGGCAACAGCCCGCTTTAAAGGTATCCAAAGGCTTATTATACCGCTACGCCAAAACAGTAACATCGGCAGCTGAAGGTTGCGTAACAGACGAAATGTAGAGAGAAGTTGTACGTATGACGTTTTAAGTTGTACGTGAATGAAAAGTTAATAAAAAACAAAACGTAGAACGTAAAACGTTTTACGTAAAACAAAAAATAAGCGGTTATGGAAGCTATACAAGAAGTACTTACTGAAACAAAACCTACAGAAACCATTGTTGAAGTTTCAGGATCGGTAGCATTATTGGAGGCATTGATTGTTGAAGGTGTTGATACCATCTTCGGTTATCCGGGTGGTGCAATTATGCCCATTTATGATGCTTTGTTTGATTACAATGATAAGCTGAACCATATCCTGGTGCGCCATGAGCAGGGCGGTATCCATGCAGGGCAGGGTTATGCACGCAGCTCAGGTAAGTGCGGTGTTGTGTTTGCAACCAGCGGTCCCGGCGCTACTAACCTGGTAACAGGCCTGGCCGATGCCCAAATTGATAGCACACCATTGGTATGTATCACCGGCCAGGTTTTTGCGCACCTTTTAGGTACCGATGCTTTCCAGGAAACCGATGTAATCAATATTACTACCCCGGTAACCAAATGGAACTACCAGGTAACTGATGCCAATGAGATCCCTGAAGTGATAGCCAAGGCATTTTACATCGCCAAAAGTGGTCGCCCCGGACCAGTATTGATCGATATTACAAAAAACGCGCAGATCCAGTTATTTAACTATAAAGGTTATACCAAGTGTAACCATATCCGCAGCTACAGGCCAAAGCCTATAGTTCGCCCGCAGTATATCCAGGAAGCTGCCGCTTTAATTAACCAGGCCAAAAAACCGTTTATTCTTTTTGGACAAGGCGTGATTTTGGGCAGTGCCGAGCAGGAGTTTAAAACTTTTGTTGAAAAAAGTGGTATCCCTGCAGCATGGACTGTTTTAGGAGCCGGCGCTATCCCAACAGATCACCCTTTAAATGTGGGGATGCTGGGCATGCACGGTAACTACGGACCAAACGTATTGACCAACGAATGCGACGTATTAATTGCCATAGGGATGCGTTTTGACGACCGGGTAACAGGTCGCCTTGATAAATATGCTAAACAGGCAAAAGTTATCCACCTGGATATTGACCCTGCCGAGATTGACAAAAACGTAAAATCAACGGTACCTGTTTGGGGCGATTGTAAAGAAACGTTGCCGTTGCTTACCGCAGCTGTTGAAGCCAAACAACATACCGAATGGCTGGCTAAATTTAATGACTACACCCGCCAGGAGGTTGAACAGGTAATTGAAAAAGAACTTAACCCAACCACGGCCGAAATGACGATGGGTGAAGTAATTAAACAACTGAACGAAATTACCAAAGGCGAAGCTATCATAGTTACCGACGTTGGCCAGCACCAGATGGTGGCCTGCCGTTATGCCCAATTTAACAACACCCGCAGCAACGTTACCAGTGGCGGTTTAGGTACCATGGGTTTTGCCTTGCCGGCAGCCATTGGCGCTAAATTTGGCGCTCAGCACCGTACGGTGGTAGCTATTATTGGCGACGGCGGTTTCCAGATGACCTGCCAGGAATTGGGTACTATTATGCAAAGCGGCATCGATGTAAAAATCATCATCCTGAATAACCGTTTCCTGGGTATGGTAAGGCAATGGCAGGAATTGTTTAACTCGCGCCGTTACTCGTTTGTTGATATTCAAAGCCCGGATTTTGTGGCGCTGGCAGCAGCATACCGCATCCCCGGCAAATGTATCGACGACCGTAAGGATCTGCCATCGGCATTAAACGAAATGCTGAGCAACAAAGGATCATTCCTTTTAGAAGTAATGGTTACTAAGGAGAATAACGTATTCCCGATGGTACCGCAAGGTTGCAGTGTAAGCGAGATCAGGTTAAAATAGGCCCCCTAACCCCCTGAAGGGGGAACTTAAAAAAAAGAAATCATGACCCAGGATACAGAAAAACAGGAATTTAACATCACGGTTTATACAGAAAACCAGATTGGTTTATTAAACCGGATAGCCATTATATTTACGCGCCGTAAAATCAATATCGATAGTTTGAATACTTCTCCATCCGAGATTGAAAGCATTCACCGTTTTAATATTGTGATTACCGAATCGGAAGATGTGGTACGCAAACTTACCCGCCAGATAGAAAAACAGGTGGAGGTATTAAAATGCTACTATCATACTAACGAAGATGTTATTTGGCAGGAAATGGCGTTATATAAAGTATCGACGGACGTAATTGCCGAGAAGGTAAGTGTTGAGCGTTTATTGCGCGAAAACGGTGCACGTGCCGTTGTGATCCGTAAAGATTATACGGTGTTTGAAACCACTGGCCACCGCGAGGAAACCGATAACCTCATCACTATTTTACAACCCTACGGCCTGATTGAGTTTGTGCGCAGCGCCCGCGTTGCAATTATTAAAGATAGTGACGGATTTAACCGTAAATTGCGCGAGTTTGAGCGCCTTGAACCGGGCGAAGACGTTATTGAGAACGAATATTTAAACCAGGGACAAAAAGTATTTACGATGTAAGTTTTGAGGTGAAAGGCTAAAGCTGAAAGGCAAAAGGTCAGGGCCCCTATAAAAAAAGCGTCATTGCGAGGTACGAAGCAATCCCCAACTATACAGGACAAGCTTTCAGGTTAAGCAATGTCAAAAATAAATTAGAAAACTTAAATTACTCATAAAATCAAAATCGGTGAAATCATCACAAATCGGTGAAATCCCAAAAAACAAACAATAAAACAATGGCAAAATTAAATTTCGGCGGTACCGAAGAAAATGTGGTTACCCGCGATGAGTTCCCTTTATCAAAAGCTCAGGAAGTACTAAAAGATGAAGTTGTAGCAGTAATTGGCTATGGCGTTCAAGGTCCGGGTCAGGCGCTAAACCAAAAAGACAATGGCATCAACGTTATTGTTGGTCAGCGTAAAGGCACAAAAACATGGGATAAAGCTGTAAGCGATGGCTTTGTACCGGGCGAAACCCTTTTTGAAATTGAAGAAGCTTTACAAAGAGGAACAGTAATTTGCTACTTATTAAGCGATGCTGCACAAATTGCTTTATGGCCAACTGTAAAAAAACACCTTACTCCGGGTAAAGCGTTATACTTCTCGCACGGGTTTGGTATTACTTTTAACGAGCAGACTGGTATTGTTCCTCCTGCTGATGTTGACGTATTTTTGGTTGCACCTAAAGGTTCAGGTACTTCATTACGTCGTATGTTCCTGCAAGGCCGTGGCTTAAACTCAAGCTACGCTATTTTCCAGGATGCAACAGGTAAGGCATTTGAGCGCGTTATCGCTTTAGGTATTGCTGTTGGTAGCGGTTATTTATTTGAAACCAACTTCAAAAAAGAAGTATTCAGTGATTTAACCGGCGAACGTGGTACGCTGATGGGTTGTATCCAGGGTATTTTTGCTGCTCAATACGAAGTATTGCGTGCAAATGGTCACTCTCCGTCAGAGTCTTTCAACGAAACTGTTGAAGAACTTACCCAATCATTAATGCCTTTAGTTGCAGAAAATGGTATGGATTGGATGTATGCCAACTGCTCAACCACCGCACAACGTGGTGCTTTGGATTGGTGGAAAAAATTCCGTGACGCCACTAAACCGGTATTTGAAGACCTATACAAAAGTGTTGCAACAGGTGTTGAGTCGCAAAAATCAATCGATTCAAACAGCAAAGAAGATTACCGCGAAAAACTGGATGCTGAATTAAAAGAATTACGTGAAAGCGAATTGTGGCAGGCAGGTAAAACTGTACGCAGCTTACGCCCTGAAAACCAGGTTGTAGAAGCTTAGGTTTAGTAGTAAGTAGTTAGTATCAAGTAGTAAGATTTTTTACTTGCATGGTACTAACTACTTTATACTATAATACAGTATCAAAGTAAAGCTGGCCGCTCATGTAGCGGTCTCGATACTTAATACTAGCTACTTGATACTATAATGCCGTATCAAAGTCAAGCTTGCAGCTTACGCAGCTGTCTTGATACTTGATACTTACTACTTGATACTATAACACCATGGGACAAACATTATTTGATAAGATATGGGATGCGCACGTCGTCAGTAGCAACGAGGGTTTTCCGGATATTTTATACATCGACACACACTTCATACACGAGGTAACCAGTCCGCAGGCATTTGATGGTTTGCGCACACGGGGGTTACCGGTTTTCAGGCCAAAACAAACCGTGGCCACGGCCGATCATAACGTTCCTACAATTGATCAGCACCTCCCGATAAAAGAAGAACTTTCCCGCTACCAGGTTGATATGCTTACCAAAAACTGTGCTGAATTTGGTATCGAGCTTTACGGTTTAGGTCACCCTTTCCAGGGTATAGTACACGTAATAGGGCCCGAGCTGGGCATTACCCGCCCAGGTGGTACTTATGTTTGCGGCGATAGCCATACGTCAACACACGGCGCCTTTGGTGCCATAGCGTTTGGTATAGGCACATCACAGGTTGAGCAGGTAATGGCAACCCAATGTTTGCTGCAATCGCGCCCAAAACGCATGAAAATTGAAGTAAATGGCACGTTGCAAAAAGGCGTTGGAGCCAAAGATATTATCCTGTACATCATTTCAAAGATCTCGGCCGCAGGCGGTACAGGTTATGCTGTGGAATATGCAGGCGATACCATCCGCGCGTTAAGCATGGAAGGCCGCATGACCATCTGTAACATGAGCATCGAAATGGGTGCCCGTTGCGGGTTGATAGCCCCCGATGATACAACGATTGAATATGTAAAAGGCCGCGAATTTGCCCCTAAAGGCGAAGAGTGGGACAAAGCAGTAGCTTACTGGAAAACTTTATACTCAGATGCAGATGCAGCCTTTGATGAAGTATTATCCTTTGAAGCCGAAGATATTGAGCCAATGATTACCTACGGAACAAACCCCGGTATGGGCATTGGCGTTACACAACACGTTCCCGAAACTGCTTCGTTTGAAGCAAAAGAGCAGGGATCATACAAAAAAGCCCTTGATTACATGGGGCTGCATGATGATGAACAATTATTAGGCAAACCTATTGATTATGTATTCATCGGCAGCTGCACCAACTCGCGCATAGAAGATTTGCGCCAGGTGGCCGAATTTGTAAAAGGCAAACACAAAGCAGATAACGTAGTAGTATGGGTAGTTCCCGGCTCTAAACAGGTACAGGAACAAGCCATCCGCGAAGGGCTGGATAAAATATTTGATGCCGCCGGCTTCCCGCTTCGCGAACCAGGCTGCAGCGCATGCCTTGGCATGAACGAGGATAAGATCCCGGCAGGTAAATACTGTGTATCCACCTCCAACCGTAACTTTGAAGGAAGACAAGGGCCAAATAGCCGTACCTTTTTAGCCAGTCCGCTAACTGCGGCAGCAAGTGCAATTACAGGTAAGGTGACGGATATAAGGAGCTTTTTGAAGGAATCAGTTGTCTGAACCGGAATTAAACGAATTTATTGAATTAACAGAATTTCAGAATGTGGCTTCGAGAAATTCTAAAGATGTCTGAACTGGAATTAAACGAATTTATTGAATTAATAGAATTTTAAAATAGTGCTTCGAGAATTCTAAAGATGTCTGAACGAGAATTAAACGAATTAATGAATTTATAGAATTTTAAAATGGCGCTTCAAAAATCCTATCATTCGTGTAATTCTAAGAATTCAACAAATTCCGGTTCAGAAAAAAATAACAAATGGACACCTCTAAAAAGACGCCCGACGAATTTAAAGATTGCACAAGCCGAATCATTGGTTGTGCAATGCGGGTGCATTCTTTTTTAGGTAATGGTTTTCAGGAAGCCATCTACCAAAGGGCGTTACAAATAGAAATGGCTTTAGAAGGCTTGGTGTTTACAAGAGAAATGGAAATGCCAATCTTTTACAGAAATGAACAGATTGGTACAAGGCGGGTTGATTTTTTTGTAGAGGGTGAGATAATGGTGGAACTGAAAGCAATTATTTTTTTAGAAGATGTTCACCTTGCGCAAGGTATTAATTATCTCGAAGCGTACAATATCAAGACAGGTTTACTTATAAATTTTGGAAGTAAAAGCCTGCAATTTAAAAGATTACTGAATAAAAAATATAAACCGGAGAATGTATGAGCCGGAATTCATCGAATTAAAGAATTAACAGAATTTTAAAATTCTAATTCAATAAATCCTAAAATTCGTGTAATTCTAAAAATTCGACAAATTCCGGTTCAGAAAAAAGAAACATCATGGCAACCAAAATATTCAAACACATACAAACCAGCGTGGTGCCTTTGCCTATCGAGAATATCGATACGGACCAGATTATCCCTGCGCGGTTTTTGAAGGCTACTACCCGCGAGGGCTTTGGCAATAACTTATTTCGCGATTGGCGTTTTGATGGCGATGATAACCCTAAACAGGATTTCGTGCTGAACAATCCCAATTATAGCGGCAAGATCCTGGTTGCAGGCAAAAACTTTGGTTGCGGCAGTAGTCGCGAGCATGCGGCCTGGGCCATTGCCGATTATGGCTTTGATGCCGTGGTAAGCAGTTTTTTTGCCGATATTTTTAAAGGCAACGCCCTTAACAATGGTTTGCTGCCCGTACAGGTGAGCGAAGATTTTTTAAAGAAGATATTCGACGCGGTTTATGCCGATGAGCACGCCGTAGTTGAAATTGACCTGGTAGACCAGTTCATCCGCCTGGTAACCACCGGCGAGCAGGAAAGCTTCGAGGTTAATCCCTACAAAAAAGCCTGCATGACCAACGGTTACGATGATATCGACTACATCCTGAGCAAAAAGGAATTGATAGCCGAATTTGAGAGCGAGAGGCAAAAGCTGAAAGGTTAAAGGCAAAAGGTCATAAAAAACATGCCTACTGCAAAGACCAATGAACTAATGAACCAGTGAACCAATGAACAAAGTAATCCAAAGAGAAGGCAAAGGCACCGCCAAGTTATTTGACGAACGTAGTTTGGCTAATGATTATGCAACGCTCGCTTCTGCCCTAAAACCTGGTTTGCGGGTGTTGGATGTGGGTTGTGGTACGGGGGCGATATCTAAAGATATAGCCGCTAAAGTTGGGGATACCGGTCATGTTACGGGTATTGATAATACGGAGTATTTTATCCAGAGCGGCAAGGAAACCTACGCTTCGGTAAAAAACCTTGATTTGATTTATACCGACCTGTTTGCTTTTGAACCTGAAGAAAAGTTCGACCTGATTGTAGCCGCAAGGGTTTTACAATGGCTCAATAACCCGGTGGAGGCATTAAAAAAAATGTATTCGCTTTTAAAACCGGGTGGCACGGTGTCGATATTAGATTACAATCACGAAGCATTGGAATGGCAGCCGCAACCGCCGCCAAGCATGCTGCGGTTTTATGCTACCTTTTTAAGATGGCGCGGCGATGCCGGCATGAACAACCACATAGCCGAAGACCTGCCCGGATATTTTGAAGAAGCCGGTTTTACCAACATCGCGGAGTTTAACGCCGACGAGGATTACCAAAAGGGCGAGGAAAACTTTACCAACAAAGCGGGCATCTGGGCTAAAGTAGCCATGTCGAAACAAATGGTAGAGGAAGGTTATATTGATGATGAGCTACGCTTGTTAGCGATAGATGAGTACACCGAATGGGTAGCAACCGACGCCGAGCGCATGGTAATGAAACTAAAAGAAATACGCGGCATAAAACCGCTATCATAATATTAAACTATAACAAAACATTCCCCCTTCAGGGGGTTAGGGGGCTGGGCTTCATGAAAAAACACATTTTAGTAATACCCGGCGACGGGATAGGCCCCGAGGTTACCACCTGGGGTAAAGCGGTTTTAGAAAAAATTGGCCGGGATTTTGGCCATGAGTTTACTTTCGACGAAGCCCTGATGGGCCACGCCGGTATCGAGGCTACGGGTAACCCGCTGCCCGACGAAACTTTGGCAAAAGCAAAAACCAGTGATGCCATTTTATTTGGCGCCATCGGTCACATCAAATATGATAATGATCCATCGGCCAAGGTACGCCCCGAGCAGGGATTATTGAAGATCCGTAAAGAATTGGGATTGTATGCCAACCTGCGCCCTATCATGTTATTTGATGAGTTGCTGGATGCATCGAGCCTTAAACCGGAAATTTTGAAAGGTACCGACATACTTTTCTTCCGGGAACTTACCGGCGACGTTTACTTTGGCGAGAAAAAACGCAGTGAAGACCGCAATACGGCGTCGGACCTGATGATCTATTCCCGTTACGAAGTTGAGCGTATCGCCATAAAAGCATACGAAGCTGCCATGGTACGCAGTAAAAGATTATGTTCGGTTGATAAGGCCAATGTGCTGGAGGCTTCACGCCTGTGGCGCGAGGTGGTACAGGAGATGGCCAAAAACTATCCCGAGGTTGAAACCGAACACATGTTTATTGATAATGCCGCTATGCAGCTGGTTAAAAATCCTAAAAAGTTTGATGTGGTATTAACCGCCAACCTTTTTGGCGATATTTTAACCGATGAAGCATCGCAGATAGCTGGATCGATGGGCATGCTGGCATCGGCATCAATTGGCGATGGTACCGGCTTTTTTGAGCCTATCCATGGTTCGGCACATGATATCGCCGGCATGGATAAAGCCAATCCGCTGGCGTCTATATTATCTGTAGCTTTGATGTTGGAGATTAGCTTCGGCCTTAAAGACGAAGCCAAATTGATCACATCGGCTATCGATAAAACGCTGAAAGAAGGCTACCGCACCGGCGATATTGCCGATGCAAAAACCGACAAGAGCAAGATTTTAGGCACCAGGGCGATGGGGCAAAAAGTGCTGGAGTATTTGAGTTAAATTCAAAAATAAAAAGTCAAAATTCAAAAAATGACGGGGTTTAAAGTATTTATCTTGTTGTTTTTCCTCTTTTGTGGCTATGCAGCCAATAACGGAAGCGGAAGTTTTGGCTTTATAGAGTTTTTAGCAATCACCAACATTGATGATTACGAAACATCCGAACGGCTGGTACTGGTGCTTACAGTAATAGCCCAGGCAGCAGGAGTTTTCGCGCTCATTACCTCAAATAACCGTTTGATGCTGGCTTCGGTAATAGCATTAAGCGTGGTGGTAATTATGGTAACAATTGCTTCGGCAGACGCCATAGGCAAAGTAATATGGGTTAACAGCCTGTTCCTGATAACTGCAGCTATTTATATAGTACTGCACTTCAGGAGCAAAAAAACACACGTCATCGATCCAAAGTCAAACCAATGACTAATGACCAATGACACAAGGACTAATGATATGAAGTGGAACGCTGATTTATACGACCAGAAACATGCCTTTGTATTTCAATACGGGGAAGATGTTTTGGCTTTACTGGATGTTAAACCCGGCGAACATATCCTGGATGTTGGTTGCGGCACGGGCCACTTAACCAAACAGATACAGGATAAAGGCGCCATTGTAAAAGGTACCGATTATTCGCCGGATATGATTGCGCAGGCAAAAAAACTGTTCCCCGGTGTTGATTTCGCGGTAGAGAACGCCGCCGATTTTTATACCGAGCAAAAGTACGATGCCGTTTTTAGCAACGCGGCGCTGCATTGGGTTTTGGATGCCAATGGCGCTATCAAAAGTGTTTACAATGCCCTGAAACCCGGCGGCCGTTTTGTGGCCGAAATGGGCGGCAAAGGTAACGTAGCCAAACTACTGGAAGCCATCCGCCTGGTGCTGCAAAATCATGGTTATCCTGATAAAGCCGAAACCAAAGTATGGTATTTTCCGTCCACAGCCGAATATGCCAAACTACTGGAAGACCACGGTTTCCGGGTAACCTTTACGGCCCATTACGACCGTAAAACCCCGCTGCAGGATGGCGATCAGGGTGTAGCTAAATGGGTAACCATGTTTGGCGCCCAGTTTTTAGAAGGCATTCCCGAAGAAGAAAAAGAACAAATATTAAAAGAAATAACCCACAAGCTGGAACCCTACTACAACGAAGGCGGCCAATGGTACGCAGATTATAAAAGGCTAAGGTTTGTAGCTGTGAAGGAATAGCTTCTTTTAGTATCAAGTAGCAAGTAGTAAGATTTTTTTAGGCTACTCCATAACATGTTTCTTTATACTAAATCAACGATAGCAAGTACGCCGTTGATCTGCATTTTTTAAAAACGTTTTGATTGACGATATTTATAGATTAATAACAAATTGAAGTAGCAACACATCGCGTAGTAGGAGCAATCTTACTACTTGATACTTACTACTTGATACTAAAAAAAAGAATATGTTACACGATCCCAACCGCGTTTATGTTTTTGATACCACGCTTCGCGATGGCGAGCAGGTACCAGGGTGCCAGTTAACCACCCCCGAAAAGATTGAGATAGCAAAAGAACTGGAACTACTGGGCGTGGATATTATTGAAGCCGGTTTCCCGGTTTCAAGTCCGGGAGATTTTCAGAGTGTTGTCGAGATCTCGAAGGCAGTAACCAACCCAACCGTTTGCGCGCTTACCCGTGCCAACAAGGGCGATATTGATGCCGCTATCGAATCATTAAAATATGCCAAACACCCGCGTATCCATACCGGTATCGGCTCATCTGATATGCACATCAAGCATAAATTCAACAGTACCCGCGAGGAGATTTTGGAGCGTGCGGTTGAAGCCGTAAAATATGCCAAACGCGCGGTAGAAGATATCGAGTTTTATGCCGAAGATGCAGGCCGCGCCGATGTGGTTTACCTGGCCCAAATGGTCGAGGCTGTTATTGCCGCCGGTGCTACCGTGGTAAACATCCCCGATACCAATGGCTATTGTCTGCCCGATCAATATGGCGCCAAGATCAAATTTTTAAAAGAAAACGTTAAAAATATCGATAAGGCCATTATCTCGGTACATTGCCATAACGATTTGGGTTTGGCTACCGCCAACTCCATAGCCGGCTTACAGAACGGTGCCCGCCAGATAGAAGGTACCATCAACGGCATTGGCGAACGCGCGGGCAATACATCTATCGAAGAAGTGGTCATGATATTGAAAGTGCACCAGGTGTTGGGCTTAAAAACCAATATCGATTCTAAACGGTTTTATGAATTAAGCCAGATGATCCGTACGCAAATGCGCATGCCGGTGCAGCCCAATAAGGCTATTGTGGGCAGCAACGCCTTTGCACACAGCTCGGGCATTCACCAGGATGGTTTCCTGAAAATGCGCGAAAATTACGAGATCATTCGCCCTGAAGATGTAGGCTTTCCGAGCGCCACAATAGTGCTAACCGC
>Ga0307515_10016697_pt1 | contig 13424 bp, 13 predicted proteins | sample 17_EM_MG_FD_194513 | JGI IMG/M metagenome (GOLD analysis project Ga0307515, IMG submission 194513) | Populus trichocarpa ectomycorrhiza microbial communities from riparian zone in the Pacific Northwest, United States - 17_EM | ecosystem: Host-associated > Plants > Roots > Unclassified | place...
GATCCCATGTTCCTGTGTTCGCTGAAACCAGGCTTCCATTAAATGTTCTCGAAGGTTTCAGTGGGCCGGCGGGCACATTTCGATGCCTGCGGCCCGCTCGACCCACCCCGATAGACCCACCCCCGATAAGGACGCGCCTGCTTTGTTGCAAGGGGAGGTAAGCGATTTGCTAGGACCCCGGTCAACCAGCCCGGCTGGGTCACCAATCTTTTGAGCTTGATACAGCAGAGCGATTTCAGCTCAGGAAAAATGCCATATAGAGTAAGCGTGTCGCGACATTGGTTTGCAGTTTGTAGGATGAGTAGATTTCGTTCACTCGCTCATGCTGTGCAAGATCTGGGGAGAAGCTTCCGCCACAATGCCCAGTGCATCACCTATGCAGTAGCGCTTAGGCATCATTCGAGTCACGTCTGAGGGCAGTCCTCAGGTGACTACCAACACACGAATGAGCATATAGCGCTTTTCGTTACGATTATTTCAATGTGGACCGTGCTTCTTTGCTTTGGGGTACTGTTGTTCGAGCATTGATATCTTTTTGAGCACGGTTCATCAGCAAGTTGGAGCGTGCAAGCTGACCACACCAGTGAGAAATAATACCAGGTTCCCGGGAATGGGTAGTCTGCGGAGTGATGTGCATTTTATCCATGTCCAAAGTAAAGCCAAGAAATTCCACGACACCTTGAGCTGGCGGAGCCTGAGCCCACAGCTGTCCGTCTCGTATCTTTCCACAAGACCATATCATGAATTTGCTCGGGCCACATACGGCCTCGTCCTAGATCTTGGCCTGCTCGAGCTGTCGTCACTAGCTAGGGTTTGGCCTGCTGGAATAAACATGGCACCCCCAAGACCGTACGCCAAAGTCGAGCTTCGATTCCTTCCAGATCGGCGCCCTGGACAGGTCATGCTTCTGGAAGTTGTTAAGTTTAGTGTCCACGGATTCCACACCATATCTCCGCCGGTGAATGTTAGAGGCTGGCTCTTAGGGTCTTGGTGAACGGACTAGACAAGGGTGCTCGAGTGCATGCCTCAGAATTCGGCGTGAAGGATTCCCACTTTGAGGCTCCGCAATTTGAGTATCTGGTTGGCTCTCCTACGTTCGGAGTTGCCTTCTTGACCAGGCTTTTGGTTATCCATATTTGAAGAGGAGGCAAAAGCTCTTGGGTCCGTGCTCGAAGATTCGTCTAGAGGATAAATAGTTACATACGCCTACAGGGCGAGGGTAACCAGCTTGGCCATCACAAACTTCCAATAATTCTCTTACAAAGTATTCACATCTTCCACTTCATCAATAATCTGGTACGTAACATCTGTTCGATCGAAGCATGGTCTGATCAATCCTTCATTCTCACTAAACAACCTCGTGGTCGATAGATCGCATTCTTATCATGCCTCATGCGGTGGAGAAAACACAAAGTGGAGACAGCTCGACACACCGGGAGATGGGACCTGGGCAGTCCCGGCCTGAGAAAACAGCTAAAGTCAGGGTAACAGTGAGACTAGTATGTCGACCCCCTTCAGAAAGACTGCGGACTTCTGCATTCCGGTTATCTTACTCAGACCTTACCTTTGCAGAATGACATCAGACCGTTCAACCAGCGTACGGAACCACCACCTGTCCTGAACCACCATCACCACAACCGAAGCTACGCCGGAGCACCAACGTCTCACACCTTGGAAAGATGGCTCAACGAGCAGACACGAGAAGAATATTACCACGGCCAAGGAAATCGTATTGAAAGATTATGGAACTGAGAGAAGGCATGATGAGGATAGAAATAACGGTGTGGTAAAAGAGGATGGTTGTACTATATTCTAGGAGAAAGAGGGTGCTGAATGAGGAAGTGCGGCGTTGATGGTGATACGTACTCGAGACCCCAGTGGGATGGGCAAGCTTGTTATGGTGCACATGTCGTGTATATTTGGGCAGGCGTCATGGAAATTGGCGTTTTAATAGACCGAGGCAATTTGTGCAATAAAATTTCATTGGAGCACAGACAGACCCATGCCCGGTGAGCTCTGGATGTATTCTTGGAAGACAAGAGAGGGAAGATTAAGGGAGGGCCTTTCTTATGTTTGAAGACCTAACAAGAAACCTGCCGCTGACGTAGGATATCAAGAAAGACAGATGGCGTTGCCTTAGTTGCATTTCTCGTGAATGAAGTATCACGGTGGAGCAAATCACATACGGACGCATGGCAGATCGTTACACTTTTGATGAAGGAATGCGGCGTTCGGGAGAGGTCGGAATTGAATGTACGGCTGAGACATCGGCATGGAGAAGAGAAGTTAGGTGTAGAAGATGGTGATAAGGTTAGAAGTTAGATTTGAAGTGGTTGGGAAGATAGAAAGCTCCGGAGCTAGGAAGCTTGGAAGCTTTGGTAGGAGCTAGGAAGCCATGGAAGCTCCGAGGGCTCTCCGCTTTGACGGTTCGGGAATCGGCGTTCTCCTTATCGGGCGAATCTGGAAAAAGCCTCCGCTCCCCCATTGCACCACCTCTGGAAAACATTTCCTCTGCTCTATCATTGCATTTTCTCCTCACCTTCTACCCCTATCCTATATGCATTTCCTCTGGCTGTAGGACTTGCACTTGTATTGTACATATATTACAGCGCATTACATCCTCTCGGCAATTGAGTCATTACATCACCATCTTCAGCAGACTCTAGATATTGGTATGACAGGCGGTGGACAGGCCACTGTTTATTAATAGCGTATTTCCCCAGCCTGTTTTATATCTCTACCTTCTACTCCGATACTGGGGTAGACACAGGCATTTCACTATCCAGAGAAGTCAAACTACCATGAGGAGTCATGGAGCCTAAGACACAGCATTCCGACAAGGACAAAGAAGGCCAGCCAGTTCACCAAAATGGAAAGGAGCTCTCTTCACTAGTCTCGAGGATAGCCTCGTCAGCCTCAGACCTTGCCAAGGAGTTTGGTGGCAGTTCAAGTGGGAACGAACTCCGCAATTCCCTCGCCTCCGCATCTAGCCTTTCCAGCAAACTCCAAAATGGCTCTTCTTCATCGAGCCCGTCAACCTGGATTGAAACCTTCCCTCTGCGCAACGGAAGATCTGTTGCGAACGGTCATTTCCCGAATGGCCACGCATTGCCATCCGGTGAAAGCTTCCGAAGCATCTCCTTTCAGCACTCACAGGACCAGGATTTTGACGATTTCCTAGAGGGCAAGAGTAATTTCTTTCACGGTGCGATGCTAAATGGAAACGAAAACCTATCATCTTGGACAGGCGAGTTCCAACACCAGTCGTTGTCCAACGGTTACTATTCCGAGGGGACTATTAGCTCAAATGGTCTAGCAAGCAGTCGCCATAGTGGATACCCCGAATATGATGACGGTGCTGAAGTTCGAATGTTACTATCAGACCCCGACTTTATGGTAGACACGCATCCGGCAGACATCATGATGGAAGGCTCTGTTGAACAAACAGCGATGGACTTGTTCGGTGATGAATATTTCCCAGACGAGAAGCGAGCTGCAGATTGCATCAAGGCATCTCTTCCTCTTCCGCCTGTGCATCAACGTATTTCTCCAGATAACCCTTTAAACCTTAGGCCAGAGTTTGCTCAGCCCACCGCAACAAATTCAGCATTCTATCAAGACATCCAAGGGGTGGCAAGCACTCTGGGATCCGGAGACGAAAGTCACATGTATTTTGCCAGTCAATCTGAACGTGAGCATTGGGTGTCCGAGTGGGATGATGTATTGAACAGTTATACAGATGAAGTGTGGGGTCAGATGCTTCCTGCGGTAAAGGAGGCACGATCCCAACTTGAGGGAGTAAAAACCGGTTCAAAACGGCTTGATAATAATGCTGTCACCAGATTGAGAATGATTCTCGGACACGTTGTACAAAGTGCGAACTCCTCTCTAGCATATGAGCAAACATTCAGTTTAGGAAGCTCTTCGCAGGCCTTAAGGCAACAGGATATGGTAGAGAGCACATGGGGAAATAAACAAGAGAACTTCCCCCAGAGTGCCTGCGTGGGGATTCATCGGGTGTTTTCGAATGGCCATGCGGCAAGTAAAGAGGCGCAGCTTCACTCGGCCGGGAGTTCTATTCGCAATGAGATGCTTGCCGAAAAAATTCATCGAAACGGATATAGGCATGAGCAGCGGAAAGACAGTCCGATGATGGAACGGGAAGCAGACGATGAGGTCTCAATCCCCACATTCCATTGCCCATGGATCAGCTGCCATGAGGCAAGTTCCTAGCCTGGTATTTTCCATGTATTTCTGTCTGCTAATGAAAAATTTCCAGCGCTTCAATAATGCTACCGAGCTCCGTCTCCACACCAGTGTGCACACGCAGTACGCTTGTCCGCATGAGCATTGCGTCGCCAGCTTCCAAAGCCATGAAAAGTGGGCGGAGCACATCGAAGGTCCACACCATGATCTGCTAGATACAGGGTTCCGATCAAGGAGAGATTCGAATGCCTGACGCTCCGGTTTTCATGTCTGGTTTGTGTGCTGCAGACACCTCCCGCTGCGTTCGGGTGTTGATTTTGACAATGTACAGTAGTACTCTAGACTTTCTGAGTACATCTGCAGACGGGTGTATAGTGAAACTTGTCATGATTTCAAGCATACACTCATTTTGATGGTTTCGTAGAAATGGCCTCGGGTTTCTTGAAAGTGCATTTCTTGGCTGAGCTTCATTGTAGATCTTTGACGTATATTAGATAGTCTAGGATGTATATAAAGACCTATAATTGTAGTCTTGGATCAGGAGGATAGTATGATAATTGATTTGAATCGCATTCTTGGCTCGGCGTTTGAAAGTGTGCTCTTACATGTACCCATGCCTGGCGCGGACGGATTCTATAGACCGGGGAAACGCTCCCTCAAAGCTCGGGTGGAGGGAGGGGCAAATTGGTCTTTGATTCTCCATTCAAGGAACCCAAGCTACACTTAATATTAAGACTCTACCCTCCAACAAATATGGCGTGTCTCTTCTGTGACGATGAAAGCAAACGAAGCGTTGGGAGTTGGTGCCGTCGCCCTCACATGGCGATCCACGCTTTTCGCGATCCATGCAGCTTTCATCAATCACACCCGCAAACATGATCAAAGGTTTCTATACATGCCCTACAACCGCAATTACCTAGCAATATCGCTGACATGTTCTCTTCCTCCATTTAGGTACCTTCTCCACCGCTCCTGATGCGTCTCCGGATCTGGGCTCGGGGCGGTTTGACGACCAAGCCCCCTCCTCGGAAGAAGAAGACGACGCCCACTACAGCCCCAATACGGGATCTGATGATCCTGAGGTTTCTCTTGGCCATGCTACAGTAGGACAGTTGAATAATGGCGTAGTGAATGATGGCCAACTTGCTGCTGGCATGGGATTTGAGGATGACGAGAATGCGCTGCTGGACGATACTCTAGTAGGGCGTCTTCCGCGGGACAAACAGCGGAAGACGGCCTTTTACGACTATGCTTCGGAAAAGCAGATGAGCCACTCTGAATCGAAACAGTTCTTCCAGAGACATCAATTAGAGAGTCAACACACGGGAGGGAGTAACTGGTCTCAGGACGCCTTCAATCCAATCACGCATGCCAAGACTTTGCCAATCAACCTTGGGGAAGCAGATTTCCTCAGTCGGGCAGATAGCATAAGATCGCGTCGCAGCAACGTCAGTCTCACTCAAATAGGCAACAAATCAGCTCTCCCCGTTGGCCTTTCTCAAGCTGAAGGCTCGGTAGGAGCCGCGGAACAGCGCACAGATGCTCCTGGAATCATCGATAGCGCACATATAACTCACCATAAGATTGAGAATGACCCGTTCATTCATGCAGATCAATCTGCGAGAGAGCACGCAAAGCATCCGGGTCTTCCGCATGAGAATAAGCCCCCAATGCTGGCCATGGAAGGTATTCACGGTGCGGGCGCAGGTATTGGGATTGGATCTGGATCTGGAGGATATGCTATGAGCGATGCGAATGTTACAGTAGAGTTGAGTGCTATTTACACCAATATCCAAAAAGTCCTAGACCTTCGCCACAAGTACATTCGACTTTCGCTGCAAGGGCCTCTTGATAACCCCAAAGACGATCCGGGATGGAGAATATATCCTCCACCACCAGAACCCGTATGGGATCACACGAAAGACCGTCCAAATATTAATACACAGAACAGCACAGGCAACAGTGTAGTGCTTGATGGTACAGAGGAGCCACCCAAACCTACAAGAAAACCAGGGAAAGACATCGGCGAAGATTTCGATATAAACGACATGCTTCCTCTTCCTGGTTCTGCGGAGATGTCATTTCAGCTTGACCAAAGCGGGGTCTTCCAAGTCTACGAAACTTCTAAATCCGAAGAATTAGATACACCCATTGTCAACATTCCCACAATTCGCGAGTTCTACATAGACCTTGATGCTATCCTGACTGTCTCTTCCGATGGACCGAGCAAAAGTTTTGCATTTCGGCGACTGCAGTATCTTGAGGGCAAATTCAATTTGTACTATCTGCTCAATGAGTACCAAGAAGTAGCGGATAGTAAGAAGGTGCCTCATAGAGATTTCTACAATGTCAGAAAAGTTGACACTCACGTTCATCATTCTGCGTGTATGAATCAGAAGCATTTGCTTCGGTTTATTAAGTCTAAGATGAAGAAATCACCTGACGAAGTGGTACTTTACAGAGATGGCAAGCATCTAACGTTGAGAGAGGTATTCGAGAGTATTAACTTGACGGCGTATGACCTCAGTATTGATACGCTTGACATGCATGTATGTTACCACCAGGAGGTACTCTCCCCGCCATTTACTAACAAAAACAGGCTCATACAGATACATTCCATCGATTTGATAAATTCAATCTAAAATACAACCCTATCGGCGAATCAAGACTTCGAACCATTTTTTTGAAGACGGACAACTTTATCCACGGCCGATACCTTGCAGAAATCACCAAAGAGGTTATCTCTGACTTGGAGTCCAGCAAATACCAAATGGTAGAATGGCGTATATCGATCTACGGTCGCGAACTCGAGGAATGGGATAAGCTTGCCGCCTGGGTCGTGGACAACAAACTCTTTTCTCCCAACGTCCGATGGCTTATCCAAATTCCTCGTCTGTATGATGTGTACAAAGCAACGGGACTCATGGATAACTTTGAGCAAGTCATCATCAATGTCTTTCAGCCTCTCTTCGAAGTCACCAAAGATCCAACTAGTCACCCAAAACTTCACATATTCTTGCAGCGTGTCATTGGCTTCGATAGCGTTGACGATGAGAGCAAGGTTGAACGCCGGCTATACAGAAAATTTCCATTGCCAAAAGTCTGGAACACGAATCAGAACCCGCCATACAGCTACTGGATCTACTATCTCTTTGCGAATATCGCCTCACTCAACGTGTGGCGGAAGCAGCGTGGGTTTAATACGTTTCTGCTACGGCCACATTGCGGTGAAGCTGGCGACACGGATCACCTAGCCGCCGCAGTCTTGTGCTGTCATAGCATCAGCCACGGTTTGCTCCTGCGTAAGGTACCGTTACTACAATATATTTTCTACCTCGAACAGATTGGCGTAGCAATGTCACCACTCAGTAACAATGCGCTATTCCTAGCCTACGAGCGCAACCCATTCCTGTCTTACTTCCGCCGGGGTCTCAATGTATCACTGTCGACCGACGATCCGCTACAGTTCGCCTTCACCAAAGAGCCGTTGATAGAAGAGTACTCCGTTGCCGCTCAGATCTACAAGCTCAGCGCCGTCGACATGTGTGAGCTGGCAAAACACTCAGTCGAGCAAAGCGGTTTCGAACATGTCATCAAGCAAAGATGGCTCGGTGCCAACTATCACCTTCCCGGTGTTTCCGGCAACGACATGGCGAAGGTGAACGTACCAGACATCAGAGAAGCATTTAGGCACGAGACGCTAAAGCAAGAACTTGCAATGTATATATACCCTTCCATTTATCTCCTATCTTCATTCCAAGCTCTCTAACAACAACCCAGGATCGACCGCTACACCTCCGCCATACAGGCCGCCGCCCTCTCCGCCTCCAACCTCGCGCCGCAAACCCCCAAATCGGCACTAACCACGCACCCAGGTTCGCCCTCAGCCTCCATGCGCACCAACCCCTCAACCACCAACCCGCTCGACGCGCTGCAGTCCCACCAGTTCCCCAACCTGCCCCCGACCGCCCTCCCGCACGCCCACTCCCCCGTCTTCCCCGCCCAGCAGGCCCGCATGTACCCCTCGCTCTCCGCTTCCGACATGCCCGCCCTCGCTGGCCCCGCGCCCACCTCGCCCGTCCGCGATACCACCAACTTCGGCCGCCCGACCCGCTCGTCCAGCATGATCTTCTCGCCCGAGGCGTCGTCGAGCGGCAGTGCGCTGCATTTCGATGGTATCGAGCCGCGGATCTTCCCCGGCGTGGTTAGTCGGCATCGTAGGAGCAGTTTGCAGAGGCCGGGCAGCAGCTCGTTTTCGGAGAAGGAGGGGGAGGGCAGTTGGTCTGGGTTTAGGCGCAGTGCAGGGGCGATGGCGGATGCAGAGGCGAGTGTGGTTGAGGAGGTTGGGCCTGAGGCTGAGGCGGAGGTGAAGGGGAGTGGGGAGAAGGAGGGAAAGTAGGCGGGCTGTGATTGGGGGTTATGTGTGCTTCGTGCGTTCACGATATGGATGTTTAAATGAGGTTGAGAATAGAGTGGAACTTGAGGTGTTGGTAGATGTGGCTTACCATTTCTTTGGGCTTTATGAACCGTGAGTAGTATCTGAAGTATCATAATACGGCTTTGCGGAATGCAGAGTAGGATGCTGCGCAATATAAAGCCGTGCAATGCTCATTGGTTGACGTATTGGATGGTCCAGGTAAATTTAGTAAGTTACGGGAGAGATCCAGGACTTTCATATATAGTCCTGAAGGGACATATAAATGCCTAAGTGAGTGAGCGCTATTGTAGACGATTTTTGAAAATACTGCAAAACAGTTCCTACATACGATGCTCGATACCAGTACGGTGGTATTAGCCAGGAGCATCTGGGTCTCCGCCTCTCCTACCAATATTCCCCCACTCCTTGAAGGCATTTCGATAAAATGCATAGATAATTGTCTGCAGAAAACGCACTTCCTTCGGTATATAAATTAGGTATCGGAGGTCCGGGTTAAGCTTGGCATAACCTCGGGTTACGTACGCCCCCCCAAGGTCCGCGATATATCGTCCAAATATCACCCCCCCCCTTTGGTGGTGGCCCCTACTTTTTGGACGCGTTTTTGAGGCCTAGGTTAGTACTGGGTTAGTATGGAGGGCCTTAGCGCGCCTTTAACCTTACTGTTGCCTTAATAATCCATTTTCCAACCCTCTCCTGTCCTCGTGCTTGCGATGGCTCCCGTAGGGCTTTTGATTTTATATAGAAAGGCCTACCGTAATTCTAATTGTATAATATAGAGCCCTCTTCTTCTTCTCCTTTAATATTTACGCGTTCTACGCGTTTGGTGACTTTATTTACCCACGCCGCGCTTATATGTCTCCTTCTTACCTCTTACAGATATGGAGTCTTTTAGGAATCTTTTTACCCTATAGTCTACTTTACGGTTTAAATAAAGCCCCCCTAGCCTCCTCCTATAGCCTCTAGAACGAATTTAAGGCCTAGATGGCGCGGCTATATAATATTTATAAGGCCTAGCGCTTAAAAAATACTATAAGGGCGTATAAGCCAAAGTAGAAAGAGTGGGAAGACTGGTATATAAGACTAGAAGGTAATATAGACGGCGCCTAGGTAATAGAAGATAAGCTTTGCCTATTTTTAGAGCAGTAAGTTATTAACTAAGAATTATAGGCTGCTAGCTATTAAAAATGTAAGTTAAAATAGAAAGAGATATAGAAAGATAGTAAGCGGGTAAAGAAGAGGCAGAAGACAGCTAAGGGAAAGGCAGCTATAGTGGCAGCTGTAGCTATATAGGAGGAAGCCGTAAAGGAGGAAGAAGAGATATAGGATGAGGAGGCCTTAGACGCTCTATTTAATAAAATAGTCTAATACTTAGTTATAAATAGCTACGTCTCCGCTATTACTAAGCTTTATATATAGTAATTAAAAGGTAAAGCCTCGCAGCCGCTGTGGGGGGCGAAGCTCTTAGTGGTACTAGATAGCGTTTGCCGTAATAAGGACTAGATTTAACGCGTTAACTTTATTAATTAAGGCCTATTTATAATTATTAGCGGCTATAATATTAAAGGGCTTAAAAAGGCAATTACTTAGTGCTAGGAGACGGGCTCTAAGATGCTAGGTTTAGTTAAGTCTTACCTTTAAACTACAGCTAAGCATTTATTAGGTTTATATTCGGTCTATATAGCTACCATTTTCTAACTTATTTCTTAGGCTATACTACTATTACCTAGGGTAAAAGTAAATAAAAATGTCTATTTAAAGCGAAGTCACGCCTTCCCTCCGAACAGCAACATCAATATCTATCACAATTAGCCTTTCGGCTTTTCGCTTTAAAATAAGGCTTATTTAATAGAGATTTTATTATTTATTCGTCTTATAGCCTTAATAATACTATGCCGTACGGCGTTATGTTGTCGTTGCGATAAAACGTCTTACCCCTAGAGGATCGCGAAGTTTCGCGTTGCGTCTTTCCACAGCAGCTGTTAATAAGTAGTCTTTCCTAACAATTTTTCCCATAGGGTTTTTTAACAGGTTTTGAATTAACGCTTTCTAGCTTCCTCCTTACTACGTCGTCGTCGTCGTTAATAGCCTTTAATATTACCTACCCGAACGGTTTTTAATAATACTCTATAGGCGTAAAGAGACGACATATATTCCTACTCCTATATTAGTTATTAGGCGTAGGCCTTATACCCTTAGGTTCGTCGTTAACAGCCTTCAATATTACCTAGGTTCTGGGTTACCTAAATGGTCTTTTAATAATACCCTACGGGCGCAAAAAAGATAAGATATATTTCTACTTCTATATTAGTTGTGGCGCAGGCCTTATACCGCTAGCTTCTAACGGTACGCGTTATTTGGGGCAATAAGTGTATAATTATCTACCACTGCTTAAGATAGTAGGGAACCTACTATGCAATACAGCAGGCTGAGATGATTACCCTCTCTTTGGGCCTACACCCCCAATTAATACATTATTTAGAATATATCTCTATCTCTGCGAGCAAGTAAATAGATAAAAATGTCTATTTAAAGCGAAGTCACGCCTTCCCTCCGAACAGCAACATCAATATCTATCACAATTAGCCTTTCGGCTTTTCGCTTTCCCACCCTCTACCCTATAGATAGATTTTGCAGCCTCTTAAGGCTTGCGGTAGGCCCGAGGGGGGCAATGAGTGTGTAATTATCTACCACTGCTTGAGACAGTAGGGAACCTACTATGCAATGCAGCAGGCTGAGATGATTACCCTCTCCTCGGGCCTACACCCCCAATCAATACATTATTCAGAATATATCTCTATCTCTGCGAGCAAGTAAATAGATAGGACATTTAGCTCGCTAACCTTATCCTTATTAAACTAGAGAATAAAGGGCCTAAACTAAATAAGCTGGCGCTATATATAATTATATTAATAATATAGGGGAAGCAGAATTAATATGGCAAGGTTAAGTATATAGGCTGTATATATAATACTAACCCTATTCTCTACCCTCTCTCTATAATAGCCTATTACGTCTTTACCTGCTAGGGTAAGAATAGCGCTAAGAGCTTCCTATTCTTTTAGTAGCTAGAGGACTACTATAGCCTATATATCTTCCCTAGTAGCATTAAAGTACTATAATAGCCGTTAAGCTATTATACGTAGTTTAAATAGAATAAGAAGATATTCTAGAGGGTAGAAATTCACTTAAAGGAGAAGACCTATAGCGCCTATAAGTAGAGCATCTAGTATATTAAGCTTAGCGGCGTTAAGGAGACCTAAATTAGATGGGCCAGACGCTAGAATACGGACGTAATAATAGGAGCCTACCTTAGCTATCTACCCTATGCGTTTATACGGTCAATCGCCAGCTTCCTAAAGAAAGAAAAAGGCTACTTTTTCCCCCAGGCGTAAGAGGTGCTAAAGAAAGCTCTCTACTTAAAGATATAGCCTAAGACTAATGTTTAGCTAAAATATATAGAGACCTACTACCTAGAGAGGGCTAATAATAAGGTTATATAGCTTAACCTTACGGGCTTAGGATTTTTACGCCTCCTCTATACGCTTAGGGTAATCCTATTATAGGACTTAGTAATCCTATATAAGTAGTTCCCGCTCTACCCCCTATAGAAGGACCCCCTCTTTAGCTATAAGGAGTACTAGAGGTTTACTATATAGGTAAAAAGCTTACTAACTAGCGTAGTTACGCCGGATAAAATAATAATGCGGAAATACTAGCCCGCCTATAAGGCTATAGCTAAGCTAAAATATAAGGCCGCGATCTTAGAGATAAAGGGGGTTTAATTACGCGTATAGACGATTTTAGAACGCCTTAGCGAAATAAAAAGATCATTAGTATTATTCGTATCTATATAGATCTAGTAAGGGAAGATAGGTATCTAAATAGGGCCTACGGAGTTCGTACGTTCGTCTTTAGATGGCCCTATACCCTTACCTTTACCTATACCTATACCTACGTCCGTTCTTAAACGTGTTAATAGCTAGATTCTATCTTTAGATAAACCCTCTCCCGTATATCTAACCCCTAGGGAGATACTAAGGGGTCCTTAACTATCTACTGCCGTAGAGCCTGTTTAGCTATCTACTATAACGTCTACTATACCCCCGTAGTAGCTACCGCAAGCTTCTACTATACCTCCGTAGTAGCTACCGTAGGCTTCTACTATACCCCTACCGCAGCTACTATAAGCTAACGCTTAACCTCTTTTATTTATTCTTAACCTATAAGCGCCGCTAAGGAAATATAAGATGCTTTAGGGCAGTAATTTAGTATTCTAGCTTTAGGCTAAGTAGACTTTAGGGCTAGCGGATAGGCCATTAATTAAAGCTCTTAATTACTACTAGGGGGCGCGCTAGCGGGTTAATAGCAAGGCTATATTCTATAGCCGTTACTATAGGATAATTAAGGATATAAGATAACGCGTAGAAGACGGTATGGTAAGAGATAAGAGGTAGTGTTACGGACGCTATAAGTACGATGTTACGACTACTTGGAGAAGAGTCGGAAGAAGCTAGTTGGTTAATTTAAGCATGGTCCAAGATGGAGCCGATAGAGCTATGTGACGAGGAATGGTAACCAAGGTCACATAACGTGATCTATATAATCTGTAGGATCTGTATAACCCGTGACAGAGTAGATAGAGTATACGTATATTACGTATAAGAAGGATTTTATAGGAGTACGGTTGTGTATTTAAGGACCCTTAGTCCCTACCTAGATAGTTCCTTCCTTATAGTAATTCTTAGAATACAATTAGAGTTAATCTATTAGGCAACCACTC
>Ga0307515_10016698_pt1 | contig 13423 bp, 16 predicted proteins | sample 17_EM_MG_FD_194513 | JGI IMG/M metagenome (GOLD analysis project Ga0307515, IMG submission 194513) | Populus trichocarpa ectomycorrhiza microbial communities from riparian zone in the Pacific Northwest, United States - 17_EM | ecosystem: Host-associated > Plants > Roots > Unclassified | place...
AGGGAAGCGTGTCATTTTTATGACTCAAACCACCGTCGACGAGGGGGAAGCAAATCCTCTGTGTCATCGGTTGCTTCAAGCACTCAGCCATGTCGTTCAAGTGATGGGCATGGTCGTTCGTATAAAGAGCCTACGACGCCTGCTCGTGCGACACCGTTCTCTTGGGCTAGCCGTTTATTGGGCTCCGTTATCCACTATAGTGCGAATTAGTAGGAGACCCTCAGCCATAGGTTATGGGGGCAAATGTGACCTGCGCTGATGTATGCTCATTCGGCTGGGTGTCCGCACTTGCAGTTGAATGAAGATCCAAGGATCAGGTGCCGTACCCTCCAGAGCGGGCACAAGGGTGCTTTGGCCGAACACGGAAGCCCCCCAGTACTTCTTCCTATATTTAGGTCTCACCGCCACCAGAGGTCATCAGTCAGACCGCTCCTTTCACCACGATGTTGCCAAACAACTCCTGGTAAAATCAACAAAAATCCTATCATCTCAAGGCGCAGTCACACACGATTCTTAATGACCACTGTGGGTGTCTATGGATGGTTGCGGGTCAGTGCGGCTGACCAAAGCGTCGGAGCTGGCTGCCATGGCCTTCGCAAGGTACACTACAGAGGAAGGATATCTTGGGAGAGGGAACGCGGTACCAGGTACAGGAGAAACAGGAGAGGTGGATGGGTGGATAAACGAGATGGGCGGGTTTTATTCGTGGGTTGTGTTGGGAGCTGGAGAGGTGGCTAGCCACGGGTCGTTGCTCTGGTGCACGTGCAAGTCGCCGCTTCTCAGAATACGCAGCCATTCGCAGTCATGCGTAGCAAGCGTGCACTGTAGTACTCATTGTCCGGAAGACGGAAACAAGTAGACTCTGGATGTAGACACTGGGCAGCCCAGAGGAGCCTTAGCTTTTCCTGTGGTGCAGGCTGTTTTTGTAGAACTGGCGCAGCGATTGAGTGGGCGGGCGAAAGAACCCTAAGGATCTTTCGGCCCCTCGCAAGCTGCGCAGGCGCTCTATGTACATAGTAAGGGTGGAAAAGGGCCACACGTCTCGTACAATTAAACAGATCAAACAGATCAAACGAAATGCATATGAAGGGCGGGCTGACCGGCTGGCCAGCGGCGTGCCCGTATCACCGCCGTGCAGCAATAATCATCACAGCCAACAGTTTTCATCTTTAACATTGCAATGAAGGGATTCTCAGGCACATTGCTCGTACTTTACTTCTTTGTTAATTTGGCTATATGCGAGAGTTGAGCTAGGTTCGATACAGCAATTTGGACCTTACAAGCTTCTGTTCATGGGGAAGTCTATTGAGGTTGATACACACCTCAGCTTTCTCATCCACTCATTCATTTTCTTGTTATTGGGTTTTATTGCCTTATGGACACTTCGCAGTAGAGGAGTATCAGGGTTTGGATTTCCTGTATTCGTATACATCTGTATGTCCGCTGGCTAGATTACTTTTATAGTATACGAGTTGGGCCCAACCACAGCTGACTTGTGTCCCATAATGCGGCCTTGGCACACATAGCCCTCAATTCCTATGTAGACCGGTGTAATTTGACACATGGAAACTAAATTTTATGAACCTACTATACCGATCGCTCCCCTCGTGTCGGCATGGAGACGCCTCGAAGGACGACGGCCACCAAACCTCATCACCGCCAATGGATACTATTATATAATGGGAAGTGGTACCAGTGACACACGAGGTACTACTCCTCCGCGCCCTCGACTCCTTCAGCGCCGCATTGTGCCCAGTCGTGCCCTGATGCCACCCAAGCCACGGGAGGCACGCCGTGCGGGCCAGATTCGGCTCTAAACACGGTTGCACCACTCACTAGCGAGAAAAATCTTTAATATTCGAGACATCCTTGAGTTGCCACGCGCCAAAACTCGCTAAGGATGTCTCGAATATTAGACCACGTACCTGAGGAAGCGAGTCGCTGGTCGCGTTCTTTAAGTGCTAGCGCCCTGCAACACGACCCAAACGACCCCCCAATATGTCAGTTGCGGGCTCGAAGGAGAAGACAGTGTTAAATGGGCAATTTTGGCCAGGACGTCAATACGTACCGTTCAGCTTCGGCACGTCCTACCCCAGGCCCCGCTGTTGGCGATGGCGCATAACCTCCCGATTCGGGTCCCCAGGTTGTGTCTCCGAGACTCCATTTGACTAGGAGTCGGAGAGATCGGCCGTCCCACTGGTGGGCCATGATCTCATCAACCTCCCATTCAACATCGGCATCCTGGCCAAAGTTATAATATACGCGAACGTCCCGCACGATGGGCCTGGTCAATCGCTATTTCGGTTACCAACAAGACAAAGCATAGTTGAAACACCAATCACGTCGATACACATTTTGAAGAGAACACTCTCCTGACTTCAATCGCGCAGTCCAGGGATACAGACACACAAACCAAGGGTAGGGGACCGGACCGGACAGAACTCGAACTCCCAGTTTTGTTGAGTGAGCGTGACTCATCACACGCCATGTTTTGGTGTTTGTGTTGTGTTCCTGTTTTGGATATTTAGCGCACTGTTTGCCCATATATACTTCACGGTTGTCTCCCGACTCTCTCCAGCGTTAGGTCTGGTCGTGCTTGTTCAACAAGTTTTTGGTGGTCAGTGTAGATGGCGTTAATGGATCTCCGCACTAGTCTGGTGGCCACGCCTGTGCCCAAACGCGACAGGATCGAGGCAGGTATGAGAAGTCCACCACGAAATATTCACAATACGGCCAGCACAGCGAGCACGAGCAATGAAGTTGCCGTATTCCTGAGCCCCAGGCACATAGCAAAGCAAAGCAAATGTCTGAACACCCGGGCTGGTGCCTTCCTCATCTGGGACTACGAAAAGTTTGAGTTCAAAGACGACCAAGGCTCTCAATCGCGCGCCTGTTCAACGAATGTGGAAGAGGTTTCAAGATCAAAGCCGCCTAATCTCACCCAGGTATCGTGAGAACCTGTGGAGGGCGGCGTCTGTCCTGGTCTCAGTCTTCCGAAGGACCGTTCCAATACTGACTGATTGTGAACTGATGTCAGGCCGGCCCGGACATCGTCACCGACGACAACGTGAGCTGCGCTAATAACGATATAACGGGGTCATTGGCGCAGCTGTTTAAGGGGGCGGATTGTTAAAGACACGGCTCAGCCGGGAAGACGATCATACTCCAGGGACCCCTTCGGGCTGAAGACTGAGTTACTTGAAGATTGAGTTACTTTGGAACCCCTTCTCTGGGATCCTAGGAATGGCCGGTGATCTTAAGCATGGCCGATCAACCGGGACATGGACATGTCAGGCAGCTCGGACTCAGTTTTCTCACGGGTCGTACGCCCAGGTTCTGGGAGTGACTGTGCGCCACTGGGGCTACTGATCGTGGTCTTGAGTCCCAGTGCAGGAGAAGAAAAGCTACCGCGCTCCCCTCCGATGGGGCATAGGCGTACGTACTATGTAATTCTTCAGTCCCAGGGCAGAAGACCTCCAAAGAGAAATGCCGAGGAAGTTGCCCCATGCTCACTCGAGAATAAGCTTTACTCCCCTTAATCTTATCAGTGTAATGCAGACGGAGGACCTGCTGGGATGAGAAGAACTTGTCACAAAACCACAGGGTGATCTCGAGGTCACCTGCCTCGAATACAGTTGAAGATCCAACGCGGGCAGGGTCTGCCTGGTCCGGGTGCCTGCCGTATTTTCTGGAATTTTTTGACGGGGGTAAGGGGAGCTCCCAATTTTATTTAAGGTAGATATAATACATACCGTCTCTGTACAAAAGAAAGAGTCCCGTCAGTGGACGGGATCGCGAGTAATGGAGGTTCGAAGGTGGACAAAGACGGTTTGCCGATTGCTTCCACTTCCTCTGGCGCTGGTCTGGCGCTCTTTGGTTATCCCACATACTTGTATCCTAGATAACCTTATTTCGCTCTCATCCTTGCGCTACCTTTTCGCCCAGACCCTCTATTTGCAAATCGGCAGACACGAGGTGAAATCGACCTCACAAGTCGGAGTGCCTTCTTGAAAAAATTCTGATATATAGGAGGAAAATCTATCTACATATTCACCTCCGTTTGGTAGGTTTGAGAGTCCCACGTCTCGCCTCGGGTATTGGAGCGGCAGACACCCAGTGGCCGATAGTATTGAGGAGTTATGAATTCTCCGCATCCCCGAGCGCCCACGGATGTACCCACGTTCGGTAATAGCCTAATCAACTTTCTTTGGCCATAAATTGACGGTGTGTACAGTACCCCCAAATCGTCATTCCTTTCCACCACCCACAATGTCGCTACCCACCGTGGCTGCTCTACCTATTACTTTCATACTCGTCCTCATCAGCATCTGGTGGGATCGGCACTGGAAGTTGCGAAACCTGCCCACTCCCGTGGGTTTTGTTGTTCATGTGGCCTGGCTCACCCGATCTCACCCGATCCTCCCTCGCAGGCTGGTGCTTCTCTCGTCTGGGGCCATGAAAAGATAGCGTTCGAAGACGACCAAGGCCATCAATGGCGTGCTTGGTTCAACGAATGCGGTAGAGCTTTCAAGATCAAAGCCGCATGGGGTCACCCAGATATCGTGAGAAAACTGAGCTCGGGCTGGCCCCGTCCCTCTTCAATATTTATACTGACTAGTGCTGTAGTTGGTTATGGGCGATACTGGGGGACTCTCCCACATATACACAAAGAACCCATACAATTACCATCACTCGCCCATTTTTCGTGCTTTCATCACCCGCCTCGGTGGCCGCTCTCTCGTCTGGGTCGAGGGTGAGAAGGACCACAAGCGCATGCGTGGTCTCATCGCCCCTGCCTTCTCGGCGGACAACGTCCGCGCAATGCACACCGACATCTACCACGTCGCTACCGCCCTCCAGACCCGCATTACCAACGAGATTGGTGCTTCCGACGAGTCTTCCGTCCAAGTCAACATCATTGACTATACCTCCCGCGCCACCATGGACATTATCGGTCGCGTCGCTTTCGGTCACGACTTCAATGCCGTCGGTGATGCTCCCGATGCCATGAAAATCGCCAACCTCTGGAAGGCTCAACGTAAGATGAGTTGCGAACACTCTGCCTTCATCGCCATGCTCGTTCTGAGGTTGTTCCCCTCGATCACCTCACTCCCTCTTCCCGCCCTTCAAGCCCAGGTTGCCGTAGCCGACACCATCCGAAATCTCGCCAAGAATATCGTCGCCAATAGCCAGGTTGACAACAAAGGCGACGGAAAGGATCTCTTGTCCCTCCTGCTCAAAGCCAACGCTCTTCAGCATGAAAGTAAACGGTGCGAGATGCCAGAAATTTACGATCACATCCTAACATTCTTGTACGTGGCCATTCATGTAATTTCTGCTGTTGCTGCAACTGCTGCAACTGCTGCGCCATTCTAATCGACTTTGCTTTATAGCCTTGCCGGCCACGAGACAACATCCAAGGCGCTTGCTTTCACCATGTGGGCCCTCGCGCAATACCCTGACATCCAGACCAAGCTCCGCGAGGAAGTCAGCACCTTCGCTGGCGAACCGACCTACGACGACTTGATGGACCCAAACCACCTCCCCTACCTCGATGCCGTGTGCAAAGAGGCCATGCGCATGTTCCCTCCAGCGGCCCGTAACGAGAAGGTCGTTGAAGAGGACGATGTGATCCCCCTCCGGCATCCCATTCGCGGTGCTGACGGCTCGTGGATCAAGTCGATCTCGGTCAAGAAAGGCCAGGTCATCCACATTACCTTGATTGGCATCAGCCGTGACGACGCCGTCTTTGGTGACGCCGATGTCTTCCGCCCCACACGCTGGCTTGTCGGCCGCGGTGATGCAGCGGAAACTAAGTACTGCACACCGGGAGAGCATGGGATCCCTCCCGCAGACCAGATGTGTGGTGGTTGGAGCGGCCTCTGCACGTTCTCGGAAGGTCCCAGAATCTGCGTCGGCATAAAACTCGCGCTGTTCGAGTACAAGGCGATCCTCACCACCCTCACCCGCAGCTTCCAGTTCCATGACACTGGTGTCGCCATCGCCATGTGCAGTATCCCAGCGTTGTCGCCTCGCGTCAAAGGTCGAGAACACGAGGGCATCAACTTGCCCGTGAAACTGACCCTCATCTGAGCTATTACTCCGCTTTTTGCCACTCCATGTACACTCCTACTACCGAAGAACCCCTTTCCCCTTTCATTATCAGCTATACCACCAGTACCTTTGACATGTTTACCTGCCGAATGGATTTCGTAGAGCAAATTCAAATATTCACTCGAAAAGCGCTCGCTCGTGCCCTTGGAGCTGCAAGATATCGTTAAACACGCCAGGGAAGCGTGTCATTTTTGTCGACTCAAACCGCCCTCGACGAGGGGGATGCAAATCGTCTGTGTCATCGGTTGCTTCAAGCACTCAGCCATGTCGTTCAAGTGATGGGAATGTTCCATCGTATAAAGAGCCTACGACGCCTGCTCGTGCAACGCCGTTCTCTACGGCTAACCGGTTATTGGTCTTCGTTATCCATAATAGCGCGAAAGCAGCGATTTAGTGGGAGGCCTCAGTCATAGGTTATGGGGGCAAATGTGTCCTGCGCTGATTCGGCTGGGCGTCCGCACTTGCAGTCGAATGAAGATCCAAGGATCAGGTGTCGTACCCTCCAGAGCGGGGCGCCAGGGTAGTTTGGCCGAACACGGAAGCCCCCAGTACTTATTCCTATATTTAGGTCTCACCTCCACCAGAGGTCATCAGTCATCAGACCGTTCTATTCTCCACGATGTTGCCAAGCAGTTCCTGGTAAAATCAACAAAAACTCTATCATCTCAAGACGTAGTCACCCCTGATTCGTAATGACCACTGTGGGTGTCTATGGAGGGTTGCGGGTCAGTGCAGCCGACCAGAGCGCCGGAGCTGGCCGCCATGGGCATCACGATCTTGGGAGAGGGAACGCGGTACCAGGTATAGGAGAAACAGGAGAGGTGGATGGACGGATGGACGAGATGGACGGGCTTTGTTCGTGGATTGTGTTGGGAGCTGGAGAGGTGGCTAACCACGGGTCGTTGCTTTGGGTGCACGTGCAAGTCGCCGCTGCTCAGACTACGCAGCCATTAGAAGTCATGCGTAGCAAGCATGCATCGCAGTATTCATTGTCCGGAAGACGGAACAAGCAGACTCTGGATGTAGACACTTAGATGATCTATATATGATATGGGTGTAGTGCTGGATTAGGGGGCGGATTGTTAAAGCTGTGGCTCACTAGGGAAGACGGTCATACTCCAGGGACTCCTTCGGGCTGAAGACTGAGTTACTTGAAGCTTGAGTTACTTAGGAACCCCTTCCCTGGGCCTGTCGGTGATCCTAAGAATGGCTGGTCAATTGGGACATAAAAATGTCAGTCGGCTCTGGCTCAATATTCTCACGGGGTCGTACGCCCAGGTTATGGGGGGTTACTGTACGCCAGTGGGGCTACTGATCGTAGTCTTGAGTCCCAGTGCAGGAGGTGAAAAGCTACCGCGCTCCCCTCCGATTGGGCGTAGGCGTACGTACTATAAAATTATTCAGTCCCAGAGCAGAAGTTCTTATCTGTGCAATGTGGATGGATACTGAGGAGAGAAGAATTTGTCACAAAACCACAGGGTTATCCCGAGGTCACCTGCGTCGAATACAGTTAAAAGATCCGACGCGGGCAGGGTGTGCCAGATTCTACTGTATTCTCTGCATCCCCGAGGGCCCACGGAAGCTCCCACGTTCGGTAATTAGCTTAATTGACTTTCGTCGGTTATAAATTGACGGTGTGTACTCTCCACTCATTATTTCTTTCCACCCCCCACAATGTCGTTGCCCGTCGCGGCTGCCCTGCCTATTATTTTCATACTCTTCCTCATCAACGTCTGGTGGGGTCGGCACCGGAAGTTGCGAAACCTGCCCACTCCCGTGGGTTTTGTTGTTCATGTGGCCCGTCTCACCAGATCTCATCTCACCCGATCCTCCCTTGCAGGCCGGTGCTTCTCTCGTCTGGGGTCATGAAAAAATCGCGTTCGAAGACGACCAAGGCCGTCAATGGCGTGCCTGGTTCAACGAATGCGGTAGAGCGTTCAAGATTAAAGCGGCATGGGGTCACCCAGATATCGTGAGGAAACCTGAACTGGGGCTGGGCTGGCGCCCCTTTTTCAGCATTTATACTGACTAGTGCTGTAGTTAGTTATGGGCGATACTGGTGGAATTTCCCATATATTCACAAAGAACGCGTACAATTACCATCACTCGCCCATTCACCGTTCTCTCATCTGCCGCCTCGCCGGCCGCTCTCTCGCCTGGGTAGAGGGTGAGAAGGACCACAAACGCATGCGTGGTCTCATCGCCCCTGCCTTCTCGGCGGACAACGTCCGCGCAATGCACACCGACATCTACCACGTCGCTACCGCCCTCCAGACCCGCATTACCAACGAGATTGGTGCTTCCGACGAGTCTTCCGTCCAAGGCAACATCCTTGACTATACCTCCCGCGCCACCATGGACATTATCGGTCGCGTCGCCTTCGGTCATGACTTCAATGCCGTCGGTGATGCTCCCGATGCCATGAAAATCGCCAACCTCTGGAAGGCTCAACGTAAGATGAGCTGCGAACACTCTGCCTTCATCGCCACGCTCGTTCTGAGGTTGTTCCCCTCGATCACCTCACTCCCTCTTTCCGCCCTTCAGGCCCAGGTTGTCGTAGCCGACACCATCCGAAATCTCGCCAAGAATATCGTCGCAAATAGCCAGGTTGACAACAAGGGCGACGGAAAGGATCTCTTGTCCCTCCTGCTCAAAGCCAACGCTCTTCAACATGAAAGTAAACGGGGTGAGATGCCGGAAATTTACGATCACATCCTGACATTCTTGTACGTGGCCATTCTGCTGTTGCTGCAACTGCTGCGCCATTCTAATCGAAATTTTTTATAGCCTTGCCGGCCACGACACGACATCCAAGGCGCTTGCTGTCACCACGTGGGCCCTGGCGCAGTACCCTGACATCCAGACCAAGCTCCGCGAGGAAGTCAGCACCTTCGCTGGCGAACCGACCTACGACGACTTGATGGACCCAAACCGCCTCCCCTACCTCGATGCTGTGTGCAAAGAGGCCATGCGCATGTTCCCTCCTGCGGCCCGTAACGAGAAGGTCGTTGAAGAGGACGATGTGATCCCTCTCCGCCATCCCATCCGCGGTGTTGACGGCTCGTGGATCAAGACGATCTCGGTCAAGAAAGGCCAGGTCATCTATATTACCTTGATTGGCACCAACCGTGACGACGCCGTCTTTGGTGACGTCGATGTCTTTCGCCCCACACGCTGGCTTGTCGGCCGCGGTGATGCCGCGGAAACTAAGTACTGCACACCGGGAGAGCGTGGGATCCCTCCCGCAGATCAGATGTGTGGTGGTTGGAGCGGCCTCTGCACGTTCTCGGAAGGTCCCAGAATCTGCGTCGGCATGAAACTCGCGCTGTTCGAGTACAAGGCGATCCTCACCACCCTCACCCGCAGCTTCCAGTTCCATGACACCGGTGCCCCCATCGCCATGAGCAGTATCCCATCGTTGTCGCCTCGCGTCAAAGGTCGGGAACACGAGGGTATTAACTTGCCCGTGAAGCTGACCCTCATCTGAGCTATTGCTTCGCTTTTTGTCACTCCATATGCACTCCTACTACCAAAGAGCCCCTTCCCCCTCTCATTATCAGCTATACCTTTCGTACCTTTGACATGTTTACCTGCCGAATGGATTTCCTAGAGCAAATTCAAATATTCACTCGAAAAGCGCTTGCTCGCGCCCTTGGGGCTGCAAGATATCATTAAGCACGCTAGGGAAGCGTGTCATTTTTGTGGACTCAAATCGCCCTCGACGAGGGGGAAGCAAATCCTTTGTATCATCGGTTGCTTCAAGCACTCAGCCATGTCGTTCAAGTGATGGGAATGTTCCTTCGTATAAAGAGCCTACGACGCCTGCTCGTGCGACGCCGTTCTCTACGGCTAACCGTTTCTTGGTCTTCGTTATCCACAATAGCGCGAAAGTAGCGATTTAGTGGGAGGTATCAGTCATAAGTTATGGGGGCAAATGTGTCCTGCGCTGATGTACGCTCATTCGGCTGGGTGTCCGCACTTGCAGTCGAATGAAGATCCAAGGATCAGGTGTCATACCCTCCAGCGCGGGGCGCCAGGCTACTTTGGCCGAATACGGAAGCCCCCAGTACTTATTCCTATATTTAGGTCTCACCTCCACCAGAGGTCATCAGTCATCGGACCGTTCTATTCTCCAGGATGTTGCCAAGCAGCTCCTGGTAAAATCAACAAAAATTCTATCATCTCAAGACGTAGTCACCCGTGATTCATAATGACCACTGTGGGTGTCTATGGAGGGTTGCGGGTCAGTGCAGCCGACCAGAGCGTCCGCCATGGACATCACGAGGTACACTGCAGAGGAAGGACATCTTGGGAGAGGGAACGCGGTACCAGGTATAGGAGAAACAGGAGAGTTGGATGGATGGATGAACGAGATGGACGGGTTTTTTCTCGTGGATTGTCTTGGGAGCTGGATAGGTGGCTAGCCATGGGTCGTTGATCTGGCATGGGTGCGCGTACAAGTCGCTTAGACTGCGCAGCATTCGAAGTCATGCGTAGCAATCATGAATTGCAGTATTCATTGTCCGGAACACGGACACAAGTAGACTCTGGATGTAAACACCGGGCGGCCCGGAGGACGCTTGGCCTTTCCTGTGGTGCGGGCTGTTTTCATCTTTAACATTGCTATGATGAAGGGATTCTCAGGCACATTGTTCGCACTTTACTTCTTTGTTTGGCTATATGCAAAGAGTTGAGTTAGGTTCGATACAGCATTTCGGACCTTTCAACTGCTGTCCATGAAGAAGTCTATTGAGGTTGGTCCACACCTTAGCGAGGAAATCTCTAATATTTGAGACAACCTTAGTGAGTTTTGGCGACGTCTCGGATATTAGAGATTTTCTTGCTAGTGGGCGTTGCAATCGTGTTTAGAGCTGAATCTGACCCGCGCATCGCCCTGGCGTGCCTCCCGTGGCTTGGGGGTGGTGTGCTATGGGTTGATACCTTTCACTGATCGGTTCTAGGTAGATCGGCGCCCTTGTCGGCAATCCCTGCTTTCCGACGCCCGTGAAAATGTCAGGCTCACGTATCTTGGATCCCGCTCGTTTCTGGCTGCGGTTCCTCGAATTGGTTTAGGTGATTCCCCTTGTATACATGGTAACGAGAGGTCCCTTCGTGTGTCCGCTGCACTTTCCCTACTCACAGTTACGTTAGCCCCAGCTCTGCTTTTCCATATATCGGCTCCTCACTTCCGCTTCCCTGTCGCTCCTCACGGTTCTTGTTGTTCGTTTTCCTACTTTCTCTGTCTTCTCTCCCCCTACTTGTTCCGACCATGATGTAGTTGCCCTTCTTCTGTACGGTTTGAGGCGATGGTCTTAGCTACATCCCGCGATACCGGACTCTGCCTTAGGTACTTAAGGACTCAGCATTCGTTGTAGGATCCACTGGCCTAGATCTCAATCCGGGCCAATTTATTTCTTGCTCACTCTTTCACCTTCACCTTGTCACGTCGTAATCCAACTCGGAATCGGACAAGGTGGTGCGGCCTGGTAGCGATACTGCAAGGAAGAGACACCCAACGTCAGCCATCCGTCAAGCGTCCTAACATGATATCGGAGCATGACTTGACTCGATGCGGTGCTGAGGGCGTCGAGGGCGCGGAGGGGTAGTACCTCATGTGTCACTAGTACCAGCTCCCATAGTATTATCCATTGGTGACGATATACCCGAGGTTTGGTTGCCGTCATCGTCACCACGCCAGTGAGGGGAGCGATTGGGGGTGAGTAGCCATCGTGCTGGGAAAGGAATACGGTCGGTAATAGGCGCATGTACAGTGCGGGGCTAGGATTGCAGAATAATATAAGATCTATGCGAGGGATCAGCCGATCACAGCCACACAGGCGGAGTTCCCGACGTGGAAAGTGAGTATTCTTATCATCATTGAGTGATCGATTTTATGCCCCAGAGCACGAGGTACTCATCCAGCGCCCGGTGTTGGTTACATGTCCTCAAGGGCTCCCAGATAGTGTCTCCAATAAGACAGCAAAACATGCCCAGAATCTTGCAGAGTGGCAGCTGAAGTGTGAGGCACTTCCTCCAGGTGCTCGAAAACTAAAGAAACCAGTACAGCTAAAGCGTAAGGACACTCCAGCACGATTTAGAGGTGTTAGCACGCGGAAGAAACCAACAGAGCGACATGTAGTTGGAGAAAGTGATGAGTGGGACGAAGATGAAGGGGATGAGGAGGCGAATAGAGTGCGAAACATATGCTAAGGTTGCTAGATGAATTTATATATAAAAATTGAAATGCAGAAAACCATCATGAATTGACCCAGGGAGCAATCGGAGGATTGTCCGCAGGTGGTATTGAAAGGAACACAGGCAGCGCATTTCTCAGTCAATTTACCTCAAATTTTGTACATAGAGCCGAAATTGAAAATATAATATGACATATATAGTAGTTTAGTCGTTCTATTTACAAGGAGGGCTCAGCAGTGGGGCTACTGATCGTAGTCTGAGTCCCAGTGCGGGAGGTGAAAAGCTACCGCGCTCCCCTCCGATTGGGCATAGGCGTACGTACCATGTAATTCTTTCAGTCCCAGGGCAGAAGTCCTCCAAAAGAGAAAAGACGAGGGAGCTGTCCGATGCTCGCATTGAAAAATAAGCTTTACTCCCCTTATTCTTATCTGTACAATGGAATGTGGATGGACGACCTACTGAGAGGAGACTAATTTGTCACAAACCCCAGGGTTATCTCGAGGTCACCTGCCTCGAATACAGTTAGAAAATCCAATGGGGGGAGGGGCCTGCGTGGTGCTACAGAGGTGTTATGAATTCTCTGCGTCCCCGAGGGCCCACAGAAGCACCCACGTTCGGTAGTTAGCTTAATTGACTTTCGTTGGTTATCAATTGACGGTGTGTACTCCCCGACTCATCATTTCTTCCCACCACCCACAATGTCGCTGCCCGTCGCGGCTGCTCTACCTATTACTTTCATACTCTTCCTCATCAACCTCTGGTGGGATCGGCACTGGAAGTTGCGAAACCTGCTCACTCCCGTATGCTTTGTTGTTCATGTGGCCGGCCTCGATCACCCAATCTCACCCGATCCTCCCTTGTAGGCTGGTGCTTCTCTCATCTGGGGCCATGAAAAGCTTGTGTTCGAAGACGACCAAGGCCGTCAATGGCGTGCCTGGTTCAACGAATGCGGTAGAACTTTCAAGATCAAAGCCGCGTGGGGTCACCCAACCTCCCTTGCTCTCCCCCAAGAATTCCGGTAAATGTTTGGCCAAACCAAATACGTCTTTTCGCGTCTCGTATGTTGAGATTGGTTTGCTTCACAAATGTACATTAGGTTCCTACTGCTAATACA